>Ga0169931_10003741_pt1 | contig 23978 bp, 19 predicted proteins | sample Kivu_15m_20L_FD_129675 | JGI IMG/M metagenome (GOLD analysis project Ga0169931, IMG submission 129675) | Freshwater microbial communities from Lake Kivu, Western Province, Rwanda to study Microbial Dark Matter (Phase II) - Kivu_15m_20L... | ecosystem: Environmental > Aquatic > Freshwater > Lake...
CCTCCAACAATAAAGAGTTCAAGCCGAGAGGTACAGCTAGGATTAGGCATAACCCTTTTTGAGCGTTTGATGGAGAAGTATTCTATCCAACTAGATCAAATCTCGAGAATGCTTCAAATTCAATATAGAATGAATGAGATGATATCGAACTGGGCTAGTGCTGCTATGTATTCTGGTAAACTTTTGAGTCATGAATCAGTCAAGTTTAGACGGTTGGAAGATTTGCCTAATATTTGTAAACAGGATCAAAGTTATGGAAATTTATGTCCAAGAGATCTGTCTATCGCCCATGCAACCATGGTGATTGTTGATACCGCTGGATGCAACATGCTTGAGTCTGTTAATGCAGGTGGCTCACGATTCAATGAAGGCGAGGCTAATATTGTCGCTGTGCATGTTAGGAACCTTTTGCGGATCGGTTTGGCTATAGAAGATATTGCAATTATCTCACCATACAATGGCCAAGTCTTTCTTTTACGGAACATTCTTAATTCAGAGTTTCCGTCCTTAGAAATTCGTAGTGTTGATGGATTTCAAGGAGGTGAGAAAGAAGCCGTAGTACTCAGCCTTGTCCGTAGCAGTGGTCGTGGTGGAGAAAATGGCGTTGGCTTCCTAAAAGACGATCGTCGCCTGAACGTTGCAATTACTCGAGCTCGAAGGCATTGTTGCATCATTTGTGATACAGAAACCATTTCTCAGCACAAATTCTTGAGAGTTTTGGTTGATTGGGTCGAGACTCACGGAGATGTTGTATCAGCCATGGAATTCGAGCAACGAAATGGTTTGTCGCACATTGACTCCCACAAACATGTCCAAGATGCGCCCGTTCGATCAAAGTCCAAAGCAGTAAATACTCCATGTACTGATAATGCCCTATATAAAGCTATACCTAGTACCGGCTCCACGAATTTTCAGAGAAAAGCCCCTACAGATAACTCTCAACAGACCGTACCGACCATATCAAACGACGATGATGCGATCACACAGCTCCGAAGGAAACTTCACATCTTTTCAGAGAGTGCCCAAGTTGGAGAGAAAATGAGTTTTATTGCATCCAAGTTTCAGCGACGACGAATTCATCAGATTTGTGAGGACATGGGGCTAGCTCATTTCAGCGAGGGAACGGAGGGTGTAGATAGAAAAGTCGTTGTATCAAAAAATATTGTAAGAAACGATGGTGATACTGTGACCGCTGACGATTCGGCGTCGGTAGAAAAGAGCAATTTTGGTGCATCACATAGTGCGGAAGAAAAATCTACAGTTAAAGACATGAATCTACGTGGTAATATCGGATTTAGTGTAATTGACGAGACCGTCAAAGCGAAAGTATTCGTTGAAAAGTCGAGAGAACTTGCTATGATAGCCGAAGAGCGTTTGATACGAAGAGAAGGGGCTGTCCAAACAAATCCAAAGTGTCAAGTTGCCGTTCAGAGATCGAATGTGGACGAGGATATGGAATACTTAAATGCGGAGATTTCAAGATTACAGAACTCGCATGGGAGAAAGATTGAGGCTCATGGCAAAAATTATCTCACTATTGTAAACGGAGTGCTGACCAACAAACCCAAGGTCGAACAAAGCGCTTCAAAGAATTCAAGTGCTAAAATAAAATTAGATCAGAAAATAAAAGATGCACAGCAACTGCGTAAAAGCAAAACTGAATCAAGTAGAAAATAGAAGTCGATGATTGTAAGCCACCAATTTCATAAAATAAATACAATTCACTTTCGGTACACTTTTATTATGATGCAATGTTATTAGTCTTTATATATATATTTACGCTCTGCCAAATGATTATTCTTAGTCAATGCGGCAAACTCCATCCCAACAAGTTGGACCTGCGGCGGGAACAACTCTGATAATATTCGCCGCGCCTGGTGTTCCAAACGGAATCCCTGCTGTGACAACAAGAAGATCATTCGGATCTGTCACGAGACCTTTCTTTAGAGCGGCACGACAAGCGTTTCTCAAGACGAGGTCAAAGTCGTCTGGGGCCTCTTCGGTTACAGGGCTATCATAATCGAAAAGCTCGTCTTCATCAATGTTTGAGAAATATGTTCCAGTCTTTGGTAGTTCAGGATAAACGCCCCAGCTTAATACAAGCTGGCGTGCAGTTTCTTTAAACGGCGAAATAGCCAAGATGGGAACGTTTGGACGTCCCTTCGACGCTCTGAGTACTGTAGAACCACGTAATGAGAAGCATACAATGGCCTTCGCCCGTATAGTATCAGATATTTGTCGAGCTGCGACGATAATCGCATCAGCAGGAGTATTTTCGGGTTTAGGAGCACCTTCAGCCAGCATGTTGCGATAATGTTTATCTCCTTCTACTCGATTTATGATCCGTTGCTGCATAGCCACTGATTCTTCGGGATACTGATTCACGTCCGGTAATAATGAGAAGATAATCTAGAACATTTCAGGAATAATCATATTCGTCGCTCACCTTTCCAGCGGCCGATTCAGCGCTCAACATAATAGCATCGGCTCCATCATATATTGCAGTCGCAACATCACTTGCTTCAGCTCTTGTCGGAGTAGGACTATCAATCATACTCTCCAACATCTGAGTTGCGACCACTACTGGTTTTCCATATTGTCTTGATACATCGATAATTTGTTTTTGCAGTAAGGGAACATCTTCCGGTGCACACTCGACGCCTAAATCACCTCGAGCAACCATTATACCATCAGACAACTTAATTATTTCTCTCAAGGAATCTCCTTCGAAACATGAAGGTTTCTCAATTTTAGCCATGATGCACGGTTTGAAAGCTCCTGGAGGTAATTTCTCATCTATCAGTTGACGAATTTCCATCATATCCTGAGGACGTTGGACAAATGAGAGTGCTATCCAGTCAACGCCGATTTGAAGCATATAATCCAAGTCACTTCGATCCTTTGCTGTCAAGGGACTTATATTGAGAATTGAATCAGGCGTGTTTACGCCCTGAAATAAAACATGAAATTTGTATTTTTCTCTGAAAGTAATACGGAAATACGACCATGCTATCGTATTGAAAGACTCACCTTACGATTGCTTATTTTCCCAGCAACTTCTACAATACAATCCAAATATCCTTGACCTTTACCTGTGACCTTAAGCTTCACTTTACCATCATCAATGAGAAGATAATGTCCAATTTCAGATGCGGAGATGATTTCGGGATGTGGTAGCATAACCCTATTGATGTGAAATGTGAAATAGCATAGTCAATCACATTTTTTCATAGGAGTAATCTACGTCGTTCAAAAAGAAAAAGTCATACCTTGTTTTGTCACCCTTTGCTGTATCAAGATCCAGGCGAAACATTTGATTTGGTTCTAGTATTTCTCCAGAAGGATTAGAAAATTCGCCAACGCGTAATTTGGGTCCTTGTAAATCGCCAAGAATAGCTATAGGATGAGAATACTTGTCCTCGATCTCTCTAATCATTATAAGTAATTCTTTTTTCTGCTCTTGACTTCCATGACTAAAATTAAGACGAAACACATCAGCCCCCGCTAAAAATAACTTTTCTATCATTTCTTTGTTGGAAGAAGCAGGACCTAATGTGGCGAGCTGTTTTGTAGATTTGCGCCATCTTTGAGCCAATTTCGGAACTCCTGCTACTGTTGTCGCCTTGATTGATGATGGGTTACCACTTTGGACATTCCTTTCAACAGTTGCAAATCGAGTGATAGCTCTACGTGTACAAGGTTGACTCAAACTATCGATGGATCTACCTCCCGATAAGTTGGTGGCCTTGAAAACAGGAGTAAAGGCATATGCCAACGAAGCTGTTACGATCAATGATACAGTTCGAACTGCATGAAGATAGCTCGGCATGATGGTGGTATCTTTTTTCGGGCTAATGTCAAATATGAACTACGAACCAATATGTTGAAGCATTTTGAGGATGACACCGGCTTTCTCTGTTGTTTCTGTGTTTTCTCTCAGGCGTACGGTGTACACAGGCGGGTACTTCCGCCGACGGCATCTGCGAAAGTGCGTATGTATGTAGGCCTACAGTTTAGCACAGGATGTTCAAAGCGAGACCGGCGACCGGCGGTCGGGCGCGATCGCCTCGGATTTTGAATTCTTCGATGTCCTTATATAAACATGCAATTGTACTGTGTACCGTATGAGAATCAGGAAAACCTAAGGAAACTGTCTCTATCGTTGATATATAACAATTATCTAAACGTTTCCACTAATTTCAAGTCATAGGGCGATTTTTCCGTTCATCGGAATGTGTTTGTTCTAGCCATCGGATACATCATGCAACGAAGGACTACTCAAAATAGAAAACAAGGTTTAAGACGTGGTGCGCGTCACCAGTCTTCTACAGACAGATCTCACTCACTTCATGAATCAGAATCAGAAGCTGCACCAATGATGGAACCAACATTGAAATGTATAGCTTTTTCGGAGGAAGGCGGGCGAATGGCTTGGGCTTGTTACGATGAATCGAAAAATGAAATTCTTGTCGATGATCTGCATAGTCATGCTGATGACCCAGAGGCCGCCATTCATGGATTCATGACTGTATTAAATCCAAACTTGATTCTTATAGGAGCCAAGACTGCTGCCGATGCTGGCTTGCTTGACTTTCTAATATCTTGTAACAGTACAGATATGACACAGGCTTATCCGTCCGAGGGTCATGCGAGGAGTACAATACCCTATAAAATATTGAAATCTTGTGCGTTCGATTTGCGCCAATGCAAGAGTCTAATTCTAACCAAATTGAGGATTCTTACCTTGTTCCGTGATCAATCTATCGTTTCGGATGCGGAAAATCAAAGTCGACGCATAACATTGAGTAACGTGTCGGAATATCACTCCATTGCTTCGATCATTGACTTTGATTCAACTGTTTTGATAAGAGCCATAGGAGCTCTTCTCTATCATCTTCAAGGAAGTATATTCCGCATGGAGGAAGGATCTACAATTACGATCAATAACATTCGCTATCTTCCGAGCCGTCATTTTATGCGGATAGATACGGCTACCTTGAACGCACTCCACATTTTTCACACTGAACGCCATCCAATCATGGCCAAGGGGCAGACGCATACCAACAAAGCGTTTAGTTTATTTACACTCCTAGATCGAACGAAGACTAAGATTGGTCGTCAGTCTCTGAAGGAATTGATGCTTCGGCCTATTTTAGATCCTATTGAAATCTTCAAACGTCAGGATGTGGTGTCTTTATTTGTCGATTCAGAACGGATCGCATCATGCATTAATACTATAGATGAATTACTTCCAAAAGTTGGAGCCGTAGATAATATTGTTCTTAGAATGAAAAAGTGTCACTCAAAGCCACTGGATTTTCTCCACTTGACTCGAACATTAGAATCCGCAATACAAATCTGCAGTGTGTTGGAAAATGATCTTAAAGTTATTATTTCACAAGGATTGCCTGCGGCTATCATTACTGAACCCATGTACAGACCGGTGACACTACGAACTGTTTCATCGAATGAGTTAGACTGGATTAATAACTTATTAGAGCGTTGTCATACTATCATGTTAGAGGAGTTACTCAAACGAATCACTTCAATTGTTGATTTAGAAAATACAGCGCTTAAAAAAGAGTCCGTGGTGATTCAATTTGGCTTTCATGAGGCGCTTGACAATGCAAAAGACGCTTTCGATCGATTAGACGGTAAGATTTGTTGGCATTGTCTGATATTAATTTCGCATTTAAGTTACCAACAACTTGTTCCATAGATACGCTATCGTCGGTCGGAATCGATGTCTTAAACACGTATCCTGCTCTACAAGAGCTTAAAGTTGTGTTCTTACCACAGGTATGTCAGAACAATTTTAATATGGATAAATATATCTACCTCCATTTTTAACTAAGCTTGTTTATCGAAAGGTGGGCTTTCTCGTCTCTATAGACAAGCGATCTCATAGGCACAGCATGACCACAAACCACTTTCCGGATCTACCTCAAGAGCTAGAATTTGTTTTCATACAGGGTGATGAAGCTTTTTTTAAGACACCTGATATGCGTCAGCTTGATGATGAGATAGGTGATCTTGATGCATACATAAAAGACACGGAAGCGATGATCGTCAACGACTTGGAAGAAGTCATTCTTGAGTGTGAAAGTGAGCTACTTAGCACATTTGAGGCACTTGGAGAACTTGATTGTATACTTTCATTGGCTAGCTGTGCAAGAGATTTCGGATACGTTCGACCTGAGATATTCGAGCGTAGACAGGGTCATGATGAGAGCGGATATGAGATAATCAATGGTAGGCATCCATTACAAGAACTGATTACGGAGGAGGACTACATTCCTAATAATACTTTCATCGACGAGATTCGACGAATAAATATTTTGACGGGTCCAAACTTTAGTGGGAAGAGCGTTTACACGAGGCAGGTAAGCTGGTAAAGCACAGTTCGACCTACTTTTTCTTTTCGAGTATAGATTATTTCCTTTCTTCCTTTTTCAGGTTGGTGAGAATACTAGTGTTTCCATCCTCTATTTTCATACACTTTCTTGCATGACGATCTCATCGGTTTCTTTTTTCAGGAGTTCTTGTATACATGGCCCATATAGGATCTTTTATTCCCTGTGAGCGAGCTCGAATCCCAATTACAGACCAAATCATGTCTCAAATTACATGTGCCGAAACTTGCGCAGTCCCTCAAAGCAGCTTCCAGCGTGACCTTACAAGGATGGGAAGTATTTTACGACGCTGCACCCAATACTCAATTGTTTTGATGGATGAATTCGGGAAGGTGCGTGCCTTGTATCATAAAAATATAAAAATACACTGTTGCTGTATGTCCATGGATATGATAAAATGACGAAATGATATTCGTATTCATAGGGAACTGCCCCAGCCTCAGGAATCGCTGTTCTTGTATCAGCGCTTAGAAAACTAGCCAATAAGGGCTGCAAAGTCGTTTGCACAACCCATTTCTTAGAATTATTTTCCTTAGGGTTGTTGCAAGATGGTATGAACGGTATAAAAGCATTACAGATGACTATACATCTTCCTGAAAGTGATGAAGAGGACGCCGTTCCGCTATTCCAATTAGCTGAAGGTATTTCAAAGACCTCAGCGGGACTTGTCTGCGCGAAAATGGCCCAGCTGTCTAACAGCGTTGTACGAAGGGCACATGCAATCATCGATTCGATGAAAAATGGAAATACCATCTGCGCAATTCCATCCGCTATGAATGCTAATTCGGCCTTTCAGCCAGTTGCTAAAGCGACGCTTCGACATATTTTAGCCGTCAACTCATGGAAGTATGCCTCAGAGCAAGAACTCGAAATTCTTAAAAGGAATATATTTATTATGTAGAACATACGTAGTTTTTATTGTATCTTTCTTTTTATATAGAAGCTATAGCTTCCGGAATTGATCACCAAGAGAATCTTTCATCATAATTCGTTAAAAACCAATCATATGTTCTCTACAGTATGAACAATCAAGGAGGATTATGAAAAGCCGGTGAACAGTACTATTGTAGAGAGTATAAATATGTACAGTACAGATACAGCAGCTTGAGAATGCTTGCCTGCACACTGAACATAATTCGCCGGCATCTAAGTCTAAAGATGCAATAAAAATACATGCTTAAGTCGCCTAGAACAAAGACATGAACAGAATGAGAGAAAAAGTATATATTTTTTTTTATAAAACTTAGCTCATTCCATGTCATAGATGAGGTAGCAATCGATCTATATCTTGGTTCCAAAGATCCTCGGCCGTATGTTTACGTATTTTTATCAATGCGTCTTCAGATTTAGAAGCTTCACGTTCAAGTGAATCGATCCTATCAGATGTCAATGAAGCAAGTGGCAAACTTAACAAATAATCAAAATCATTAGAGCCTTCATCTTCGTCTGTAACCGTATCTTCTGGTGTGATCAGAGGCAAATCATCCAGGTGTCGGAACTTTTCGAGGTCCGACTTAGTAGGAAATCCATAACTTCGTAGTCTATGTATTGTTTCAACTTTTGATGCCCTGCCAGTCGTCAAGTTTATCGATCCATTAATAACCATTTGAATAAACTTAGCTTTACTCGTAAGAGCGACAGAGAGGTACTCGCATTCTTTTTCTAGCATGCGTTTACGTTTGTGGTAAAGCTGGAGACGAAGGGGGAAATAAGCCTCAAATATTTCTTCAGGCGATTCGTACTTTTAGTTTATAAATTTACGTTGGTATGAGAGTATTTCGGATTAAAAAGAGCAGAAATCACTCATCACTGTATCGACTCACCTTTGTTATGCAATCGACGGAATCGAAGGCATGCATGTTTGAGAGAGGAAGGTTTGATTCAAGTTTGAAAAACTTCTCCAATCCTCCTTTCGCCGAAATTCTATCCAGTTGTACAGATTTAAGATTGACAGTAAAGTTGACTGAGGATGTGGTATGATCTTCCTTGAAATCTGTAATCTGCCCATCTTGTTGTAGTTTAATCAAAAATTCCTTGTAGTCATTTGTCCATCGCCCGACCTATAAGCAAAAAGCGTTGGAGAAAAAGTGATGCGGGAAGTCATCGAGCGGATAAATACAATGTCATTTTTGAACTTACGGGTAACTCTTTAATCAGAATAGACTTCCGTGCCACTCGCTCACATATTCCCGTAGTCCGGTAGCCGCTTTTGTCTTCCTTTAAAGTGATATTGCCTTTGAAACCTCTTACCCATGGATTAATCAGTGGCAGCGGCGATTGGGATAACTTAGCTCTGACGCATTCTACAACATCTCGAGGATCGTGAGGAGGAAAAAATGTACTCCATCCGGTACCAATGCCTTGACAACCATTGCAGATAAGTAACGGTATTATCGGGAAATAGCACTTTGGCTCGATTTTCTGTCCATCATCATCCAGATATTGCAAGAGTGGATCATCTACTTCAGGAAAAATCAACCTTGCTAAGGGAGAAAGTTGTGTGAAAATGTATCTTGGTGACGCTGCGTCCATTCCTCCAGCAAGCCTAGTTCCAAACTGGCCTGATGGATGAAGAAGATTTATGTTCGACGATCCGACGAAATCCTGAGCCATTCCGATAACTATCGCAATTAAAGCAATTAAATGGAGTGCAGTATTAGTGATTCCATTTTCATTTCTAAAAAAAAACTTACTCGTCGCATGCAATGCAGCCTCGCCATGATGGTATGATGTATGCTCAGCGCAATAACCCGAAAGTTGAGCTACCTTCATTTCATTTTTGATTTTCCTTTTAAAGCATGCATAGAGAACTTTTCGTTGAGAGGGCTTCAGGCCATCAACAAGCGAAGGAAGACTGCGAACATTATCAGCATTAGAAAATTCTATCATTTCGGTATTAATGAACTTTTGAAATGAAATAGAGTTATAATCCGCAGCGTTAGGAAGAGCCTTGGGTAAGGAAAGATCGTGTGTTTTGTGACGATTGTTTATCCATTGTTTCCGATCATCTGCACGGCCTTTTTCGAACACCAAATCAATATACTTCCCATCCTCTTCAGATTCCCACCGAAAGAGTCGGTGATGCTTAGAGAAGTCACTGAAATATTCCTTGGCTTCAGCATGAGTGCTAGTTCCAAGTCCTTTGTAATACTTAATGTTCCATTTCTTCAATTTCTCTGGCGCTAGAGACGCTCGCCATTTGTTGTATTCAGTTAATGAGAAAAAATCCAAGCGATCTCGATTCCCACTCCGAGCTTTTAAAAGTGGTGTGATGAATGATGACAAGAATGGCTTACCATCTGTGTCATCGACAGCTGGTTTCAATAAACAAGGCCAAAAATGCCGGAAAAAATTCATGATCAAACCTTTTATATGAGAACCATCGGTATCTTGATCAGTCATCAGCATAACATGGCCGTACCGAAGTTTGGAACGCTCGATCATAGTCTCGTATTTACAATCGAACTGTAATCCAATAATGGAGTAAAGAGCTTTTACTTCGGCATTATTTGATAGCTGATTCATCGATGCATCTCTAACGTTGAGGAATTTACCTCGAAGGGGAAATACACCAAAATAATCACGACCCATTTTTTCTAATCCAGCAATACAAAACGCCTTGGCCGAGTCACCTTCTGTCAATACTAGCGTTGCAAGATGACCTTTTTCTGTCCCAGCAAAATGTGCGTCATCTAGCTTGGGTATTGATAAGGACAATTTCTTGGGGCGTTTATTAGTGTCTTTTAAAATATTGCTTTGAAGACGCCCTCTAACCACACGAATCAGTTCCTCCATGATACCAGGCCCACCAACAAATACATCATCTGTAACGTTATTTTCATTACTTGTATTCGATGGTTCTTCCTCTTTCTGAATCAATCGACTTAAAAATTTGTCACTGAGTATATTATGACTATCAACACTATCTGGACTTGAGGTTAGAGATTCCTTCATTTGAGAGTCAAACGATGGGTTTTCTACAAACGCGTTGACATAGACTGCGAGACATCTTTTTACCAAAGAAGGTGATATTGCATTCACCAGCTCTGGATGCTTTTGAACTACTTCATTGGTGATATGAGATACAATTTGTTTCACGATTGTGTCTACATGGGAACCTCCCCTTGTTGTTGCCATGCCATTGACAAATGAAACCTGTTCGAAGGAACCCGATTTAGAAAGTCCTACACCTATTTCCCAATTAGTAGAGCCCATATCGTCATAAATAACAGGTGTTGAGGCTGATCCACCTCTATAAAGTTGTACGTAGTCTTGAAAAGAGCGAATAGGTATCTCCTGTCCATTCAGTGACACTGTCACATTTCCACGACTACATGCCGCTACATCATAGACTCGTTTGCTCATGATTGCATAATCTTCATCCGAGATTCTAAGATTGGATCCTTTCAATGACTGTGACTTTGTAATATAGTTTCTCCCTAACTTCGCCATATCGGGAATAAAGCTAACTTTTGTATAACCTCCATATGTAATAGATGATGACCATGATGAATTCTGAGCTATCATGTCGATTCCCTGTTGAGACTCCATGTCTACAATCAGTGGTTCATGTTTCGTGCTCATATTATTTTCCCATACTTGTCTATAAATTTTTCCCCTAGTAAGATCTAAAGTTTCAATCTCAAACCATTTACTAAATATATTCGTAAGTTTGGCACCATACCCATGACGTCCCCCCGTAATACGTTTATTCGATTGTTTTGTTTTCGAATGAGTCCTAATACTATTCGATGATGATGCATGAATAAGATCTCCATCATCAAAATTACTACCCGTAAGTAACTGACCAAATAATAATTCGGGAAGATATACACCTTCATTTTTATGTATCACAACAGGAATACCCGATCCATTGTTAAAGATACTTATGAAAGGACAATTGGTTTGATGACGACGTAAGTGTAAAGGAATATTGTGTATGGATAAATCTATGTCTTTACCGGTGGGATCAATAATAACGTTGATGCATGTTGTTGGATATTGTGATTTTCTTAATGCATTGTCTGATGCGTTGACTAAAATTTCATCAAAGATTTTTAACAATGCTGGTATATGTGAGATATTCTTTTTCAGTATTTGTATTCTCGACAAAGGGGATGAGGACACGGTGGTGGCAGATTCCTCAACCACCCATGTAGGTGACGGCGGCATGAGCTCCGTTGGACCCACGTACATTCCAGGACGAAGAAGAATATGTTCTATAGGATTCTTCCGAGTATATTGTATTTCAATAGGTATTTCATCTAAGGATTGGTCTACGCGTTTAGCACCAGCCTGAGCTGCTGACACTAAAAATCTCACTTTTTTCAAGCTTCTTGTTATATTTCTAACTCCATCAGGATTATAGATAACATATCTTTGAAATATTGACATGATTGATACTATGGTAGTGGCTAATCAATCGATCAATCAAGAAGTAAAGTACTGTACCGTAGAGAGGATGAGTGTGCCATTCAGAATCATGTCCTTTGGTTCGTCGCACGACTGACTCTGTCTGGGCTCGGTTTTATCAACGGATCAACGGATCTGACAACACTACGTAGCCCTACCGGTACTGTAGCTACTGTACAAGTACACACACAAGTACACAGTGGAGTTTTAAACGCTCGGGGTACTAAACAGTAGAATTCATTGCAAATGTCACTCAGGTTTAAGGTTCCATGTTTTAGTGTGCAACACCTCTTGCTCCAATAACAGAAAAGCATGATACCTTCTATCAGATTCAGCGTCGACGGAATTCATATCACGGATGTGGAAGGCAATTTTTATTCAAGCCTGCTTAGAATGAATATTCTTGATATACATCATGTTGATTGGTATTTGTCATTCCTTTCAATACTTTTATTGATGCTGGCATTTCGACAAATGCATGCATTTTCAAGGCCTCCCCCCGTCGCTAAGAAAAGATTACCCAAACGACCAATCATCCAAATTGTGTTCAGGCCCGATGATATAACATCCATGCCAAAACGCGACAGTCAACATACGGCTACTACACAAACAGAAACAGTACAAACAAATGAAAAACCATCGGAACCAGCGTTACGTATACATGGACCGTTTTCAGCATTAAGATCAGCGTATAGGTTATCTAGATCCATCACCATGTCTTCTTGGAATCAGAGTACTAATCGGGATAAGGCACAAATAATTGATGAAAATTCTTTTGTAGATCCAAGACAACACACAAGGGAAGAGTACGAAGATGACATTACTTGGGATGGTGATGATTCCCCTAATATGATTTTCCATGAGGATGTGAGAGAGAATAAAGCAGATCATGCATCTACGGATGTGAATCAGAAGTTTACACATGACTTCAACTTTGATAATCTACCAGACTCATTTGCACCTCTTATTTCATCTTCCCATATGGAAATTCTCAGACATCAGCTCACAGCGGATCTGATACATGCCATTCATGCAGAAGGTAGTGTTAAGCTTCGTACTGGACGATTTGAAATCCCCTTGGATAAAGATTCTTCGCGTCCTCAATTAGTTCTTCAGGTTCCTTCGTCTGGATGCAAAATCACAGCGGTTGGGATTATAGGGAGTGATGGATTTTCTTCAGCTGATGATTTAAACCCATCAATACCAACGACAGAACGTTGTCTCCCCATGGTGAAGAGAGCTGGACTTAATTTTGATCCCCCTTTACCTTTGCTAAATGTGGCACCGACTCTCATTCACTTTCCTACTTTGTTTGAAGATAATTTGGTACGATATAAGCTACGGAGAATTCAAATTGTCAAATTGGCACTCGATTTCATATACAGTGCTAGTTCGTTTATTGAAAAAATTTTCTGGATCATCGAATCTAAATGCCAAATACATTTAGGAAAAGTCACGATTACCCCGATTTACAAAGGATCGGAAGAGAGTAAACACATTCTCGAAGAAAGTATTGAGACAAAGGATGAAGACAGTCCACCAGAGAATTCAACTGTGGATCAGGCTCATGAGCCTCAATGGCGCTTGAGTTTATCCTTCTCAGGGCATTTACTTTTATTTGGATGGATCCCTGTGCCATTTGTGAGCGTAACATTACCCACGTTTATTATTCCTCAGCCCCATACTTTGTTGAAATATCTTTTATCTAAGCAGCCCCTTGCCAGTGCTAGGATCCGGCGTGAGAGGATTGCCGAGAAACGAATATTGCTGGCTGTCACCGATACGATGGAGTCATGGACTTTGGACGTTTGCGCAGTAGCTACATCCCCTGGACTAAGCTTAGATTGGACACTACCGGGTGGTTTGGTAAGTTTTTTTCCCTCTCTTAAAGAATCACAGTTGTAATCTAGGATTATTATCCATTATTGCTTCGTATTGAAAATAGGCTGTTGCCGTTGAAACCATGCATGGGCGAGATATTACCGGGGGAAGAGCGCGAGATACGATTGAAAGTGGGACGTATATTGTACCTAGCCTTTCCGGTGACACTCTCTCGTCATGGAATACGTATCCCGAGGCTTACGAAAATTTGAAGCGGCGGCGACAAATCTCTCGAACTGTGAATCGTTTACCGATATCGTCGCCAAAGGGATACACCAACATTTATGATGCCAATAACGTTGTACCATGGAAGCTAGAGCTTTCGCTACAGGGGTACGTTTCGCATGAAAAAGTTTTGGTCAAGGTCACAAAATGCGTTGCCAAACACGATCCACCGAGCACTGTTGATAACCATTCTTCAGATATTTACAATGGAGGGAGCCTCATATCTTTATCTGGTAGTGTTGAGGTCTGGAGACCCGTACCTGGCTCCGTTACCTCGAAAATCGGTCGAAGTAAAATTACCCATCATACAAAAAGCGCTCCGTCTGTTTTCCCCTCGGTTTGCTCTACTTTGTTATTTACGGACCAATCAAAAGCTATGCCATCCAAATCAAGAGTTGAAGACTTTTTAGAGTACGATTACGCTTTTGAGTTTGGTAAAGATAATCGGATAGACGCCATATCATTATCGGTCGGAGCGTCTCATCCCATGTTGAAGGGGGGAACAATTGTAACCACCATACTCGAATCTATTCACGCCGGTGGGTCAGTCACAGCCAGAGAAGGAGCTCTTCTTGATATGACACAGGTAAAAAGGAAGCGTTATATCTTGCGTCACTTGCCTGCTGTTGATTTGACTACAGGTATTCAAAATGCTTACATACCCGAAGAAAGCATGAGTTATTCTGATGACGGTTTAACATTTTTAGCTCCTGGTTTATCTAGTGGTCGCATATTGATACGACTGGTAGGAGGTTTCGCAGATGACGAGCATTCGCTGGAATCTGTAGGAACTGGAAAGATTGGAAAAGGAACTGTTGACTACTCCAAATCTGTTGATTTAAACGTTGCTGATGGTATCAAAGCTATTCTTGATTTCGGAGTAGCTTCCTTGGTGGTAAATAGCGAATCAAAGGTTAAGGAGGTGAGTACGGTATCGGTAGAACTCTGCTGAATTCTCCATCATGGATTATAACACTCATTTGTTTCATACTTAGATCCCAGAGCTTGATATATTTGAAGATCAGAAATTGGAGAGCCTGTTATCTGGTTCAATTAATGGACGTATCAGCTGCCATTTACGTCCACAAGACCTATCGGATCAATCTGTAGGATCGCTCGGAAAAAATATATTCAACCCACTCGAGGCTTATGAAATCGACTTCTCCGGATCCTCTGTAGGTTTGAAGTTGAAAGAGGCCAACTCGACTCTAGGGCACCGTCGTGTCATTTTCCCAGCGGAATCATCATTTGGTCTCGTGATACAGCACAGTGTTGTTGATATGGCTTTAGATGGAAGGACTCAGTGTGAATTAAGATGGGATTTCCAAGGCTCATCGCCAATGCTGCAAGTGGTGTCTTTGGGTCAAAGTCCTAGTTTATCGAGTCATGAAGAAAGACAGCAAATAGCCCTTCTAATATCGTCATTAAGGCAAGGTCGATTCAATCTAAATGTGTCTTCCGTAGGTGGACTGAAGATTACAGAAGCGAAAACAACTCGTGAAAACGGTGATGGTCTATACGACTGGAAATTCTTCAACGCGCTCGTATCACCAGACGAGGATTCACCATCGCATCTATATAAAGTTATTCATGACAAGCGGACGATGAATAAACTTTTACAAATTATGCATCTCATAAATGCCGACATCGAGAAGGTTGCAAGCTATATTTTACAGCAAGGTATGTTTAATTACTGTTCAGAAAAGTCTACATGAAGACAGCACAAGTAATATCATTGTCATTTATTATTTAGTATGGAGAGCAAAGGATATTTTTGATCAAGAAGGTGTCTCGGATCCAGGAAAGGCTATTCCTGGTCATCAAATGGCACGTTTGGTGTCATTATTTCTTTGTGGGGACTTAAGCGAGGTTAATAACATTATTCCTATAATTCGCCGTGTGGTGTTAGGTGACGGCTTAGATGTTGTCAAAGTTAAAGATTTACTGCATAAAAATGTGTCATACTACCAGCGATGGGCACCTGAAATAGATAGAGCAGTGCGATGGTTTGAAGGTACGTTTTTAGTGTATGTCTGTAATCTGATATTCACAACTATTCTGTTCCCTCTCACTTTCGATGCAGTACTTCTGGGCCCAGTTGAGGCAGCCAAGCCCTATGTAGAAACGGAGGTTCCACCTTTATCTGAAACGCAACATCACGCTTCTCGCTTCGATGGCATACCATCGATAAAGAGTATTTACGCAACTTTGCTTGACAAAATGCATTTACCTTTGGATCCATCGTTTTCTAATCTCGTAAGCCGCATCGCTCCTTACTTAAGCTTCCGCCAAATGGAATATATTTTGCAGGTTAGAACTCCTACCGACTGGTTACCCTCTGACCTTAGGAGATTGCGTTATGTCTATTCTATCAAGAAAAAAGTTCTTGACATATCAGAAAGCTACGGTGGTCTTACATTTTTGCCTCAAAGCTTCTTCGTGTCTATTTTCGTAGCTGAGGCGACAAGATCAAGCCTGAGAGCTGGAGATGTCAACAATACAGTGAGCCGATCGAATATAAAGTCGTCATGGTCCAATAGACCAAATACTCAGCAAAGTACTTTATCAAAGCTGAGGAAGCGTAGGACTTACTATAAAGGTGGTGAAATGTTGAATACGACATTGGAGGAGACTGAGGAGTATTATCTTTCCCCTGCCGGACGAGTCGCCTCTCAACCGAATATGTTAGGACAGATGAGAATGAATGAGACAAAATCTCCACTATCTATTTCTTCTATCAAAAGCCGGCCTGCATTCGTTGAGCCATATGAAGTCGGTGATTCACTTTTAGGGCCTCAAGATGTTGCCATCCTCTTACAAGCCGGTTTGACTTCTTCGATGAAAGGGTCCACAGTTGTTCAATTAAATCAACGAATGCTACTAGATTTAATGGCAAGTCAGCCCAAGAGCTTTTCTGTTGCAGTTCTTAGCGAGATGAGTTCCCCTGGAGGTCAAGGATCACTTAGGGGATTGACATCGGCATTACTTGCGCTTCTCGATTTGGATCAAACTTCTTTCACGACGTTCCATCGATTGGATATGCATGCACTCTTAGAAAGTTGGATCGGTGGTATCAAGATTCCTCGCCGAGAGGACTATTTAGCTGGAGGCCGATGGGCAAGGCAAAGTTATTATGGGGCTATATTTAATGTGGCCAAAAGCATTCTTGACGACGCGGAGATCTACCTTGCATTCAAGGGACATTTGCAACGAGTGAGGCACTACCATGAGAATGATCCTCTCCCAACTCCTCGAGAGACCGCTATAGTACCCCAGCCAGACACGGTTGGTATTGATTTTGATGATTCTTCAACATACAAGTCTGACGATCCACATGATTCAACTTTCCTTTCTGCCGTTAAGTCAGCGAAACTTAAAATCGCTGACGCGGACCGAATAGGATTTCATGCTCTAAGTTTGCTTACTGATGGAACCAGAATAAGTAGTTCTCACCCTACTATCCTATCCGCAAAGCGTGCATATAATGATGCCTTTCATGCATGCAAAGTTTTATTGAGACTAGATAAATTGTCCTTTCACGCAGATTGGTTCAAGCAGTTTTATCGTAGAAATTACGATGCTCTCATGGTCAAGTCTATATATGACAATATCATGGACGGAACTGATAATGTTCGAGAGTGGTGCGCGAAAATGAGTAGGGCATTACCAAGGAAACAAGATGATACGAAACCTTTTTATAGGCATGTTTTGCATTTGGGTAGTGAGATAGCTGGGAAGATAGACGACTCATTGGATCGATCAATATTCATGGATCCACAACTTCATCCCCAAAAACTATTAATTGATTCTATAATTGATCTGTTGTTTTATATGGACGACGAAAAGGTTCGGATGAAAACGGACCCACTTGTTCGACTTTTGATACCAAATCCAGATGGTAGACTAGATTTCACTATTGTTACTGCAATGGGAGTAATTACCGAAGGGAAACGAGGCTTAGAACTTGCGGACAGTTTTTGCCGCTTAGAGAGGAATCGTGGTATTAAGACCATAAGAGCTGACACCGGTATCGCACGATCACTTGAATATAACGCAAATAAGATTGAGGAGGCTATCGAAGTAGCTGTCAAGTTGAAGAAGCCATTTGGATTACTTGGATACAGTCAGGGGTGCACTAACTCTCTTGCTGCGGAGTCTTTGCTGATCTCTGGCAGCCCTCTTCAGCAGTCACTACTGAATGGTCACAATGGAACCTTGGTGTGCCGTCAATTATTATTTAGCGCAGCAAATGGATCGACTCATGGACCCTCTACCGAAGCAAAAATTCATCGTCTTATCGTTATGGGTGAAGAGTTTTTTAAGTACCAACAGGGATACTTTAGTAAGAACTTTATCTCTTTTGTTCTTGAAACCATGACGAATATCCTCGATTCATCGGCTTTTCAAAAAACCTTATGTGGTGGCGGCGGTACATTCCTTCACGAGGGATGTCGTGCATTTTGGCGTGAAGCTCAGCATTTGCAGGATGTCCCGACTTGTGTTTTACGCGGAGTCTTGGAATCGCATACAACACCAGAGTCTCTCGAATACATATCAAATATGCTGACTAAACAAAGTGGATCCGCACTGCATGATTCGCAAGTTCACGTCTATGATGCTGTGGGTCATCCGGTGTATACCTTGAACCGTAATGGTAAAATACTTCGACAGTGTGACATGGGTGCGTATCCTATGAACTCAGCGTTTTTGACTTTGCAATACTCAATTAATTCCAGCTCATATTATTTACCCTCATTCACTCATAAGGTGGCGCTGTGCAGCGTACTCATCACTGGAGTCCATTAAGCGCTGAAGTTGAATTTGTAAGAACTAAGCGTGATATTGATCAAGGTTCCTTTATTTGTGCGAAAGATAGACATGTGATTCCCTGGGTTGAACTGAATGCTAGATTTGGAATAATTGACTTTGCTGATGAAAATCCTACAGACAATGAAAGTGTTACATCTTGTTTGACCTGATCATGAAATCTTATTAATATTTCTCATTTACGATTTATTCGAGCGACCTATTGCGGTGAAATATCATGTTTTCAGTACATGTATGAAAGTAATAAAGACGTTTCAATATACTTCTGCGATATGTCCTTGAAAATTTTGATCGATTGATAGTCATAACAGAAATCGTACGCACCGTCAACATAAGAATGCAAGAAGAAGGCAAATAAAAGATAATTATCTGTGCGTCTGTCTTGGATGATACAGCCCACCATAGGAATTACTATTGCATTATTTTAAAATAAGGCTTGCTAATTATGATTCTCCGGAAGGTTTGATACGAAATGTAGTAGTAGTCATTGCGTTTTATGTGCCAATCGACTCTAAAATACTTAGGCTTTCATCAGGAGTATGATCAACCGTAACGTGTTGAGAGGTTGGTGTCCTCATTGCAGTCATCGGTCATCGGTCATGCATTAATTAATAACGCAATTTACTCTTTGGTACTGCCTTGATAAAACCAAAAATTGCTCATTATCCCCCTCAGCTTTATCTATTACAACCATCAACCTGTCATCAACTCTCTTATCATGATGGAATTATCTATTGATCTCAAAAGCTTCCTTGAATCTGAACATGACGATTCATCGCTTCATTTATCGGCAGTAGCTCCGATAGAGTCGAACAAGCGAAAATTTGGCGTTGGTAAGAAAGTCCATGACGATAAAGAGGAAGAAACGCCATGGATTAAATCAGCTCCACAAGATCAACTTGGATCAAAATCTATTTTTTCTCCATATACTGATTCTCATTTTCTCCAGCATCATGCTCACAATAAACCTGTAATCTCTCCGCCCTTCGTTATGCCAACACCTTTCAAATCACCAGAACCAACAAGAAATGATAACAATCATACCCCTAGTAGTATACTCGATATCGACATTTCAGACTTTTTATTGACCGCAAAGAAGGAAATAATGAATATATATCAATCCTTATCTGAAAATACTGATTTAGATGAATCTACCATTTCCTCAAAAGCTGATGAGGCAACATTAGTCCATATGATGAATACAAACAAGGCTCTATTGAATACATTACAGACAACATACATACACGCTAAAAGTTTACAAGAAGAAACTCATCGTTTACAGGAAGAAAATATTCTGTTGAAAATAAGACTAAACAATTTACAATCACCAAGTTATGATAATGATACGACATCTCCGATGATGATGAGCGACCAACGTCTATTGGATAAGAATAGTATAGCCAAGAGTAATAACCAATATCCAAGTCAACAATTGACTCAAGTATATAACTTAAATACAAGTGATGTGTATGTAAAGAGATCATATTCAGAAGTTGTCAAATCTCCAGGAACGGTAAGTGGCAACTCCTTAAATACTCATTGTCGGCGTAGAATCCATGGTCTTAAAAAAAAAACTAAACGAGGCATCAATCTTGATATTTTCCTATCACACATAGATGTTTGTAACAGAGCTTGCTGAATTCATGACTTTGGATGTTGGAGAACATGCATATTTGGCAAACTTATTGGATCGCCAATGGAACTCTTCCTCGATGGGTTAAATGTATTCTTATGAATATATTTTTTCCTATTTTGTTAAAAATAAGTCATTGACAATCTATCCTACATAATTTAATCTTCTTCCATATCATCGTTTGAAGCAGCAGCGGTAGAAGCTCGTGTTTTCATTTCAACCTTTTGCCCAGTCGCTTTTTTCCTTGCAGCAATTCTACTTCTTGCATTATCTACAACATTCCTCATAACCTCTTCTCGTTGAGCCACCGCTGGAGCTAGTAATTCTATACTCTTTTCAATTTCTACTCGAGCTTGTTTCTTCTTTTCCTTTTGTGCATCCTTCATTCGTACAGCATGGTATCTCTCCTCACGAGCTGTTTGAATTTCTTGCACACGTTGAATGGCCAGAATCGTCTTGGTCATGAGATCTCTGTCATACTTTACCGGTCGATTTCTCCTCTTTTCAAATTCAAAGGTTGAGTCGACAGCCATTTCTTTACCCCTTGTTTTACGGTATGCCTTTGTCCACGCGACTTTTCTAGGATTTCTCTTCTTATTGAAATTTCGATGACATTTTGATCGACAGAAACGAAATTGTTTAGAGTCATTACGAACAAATACTATTCCATGACCAGGATAACACGGAGAAGAGCAAAAGTAACACTTTTCTATCCTCATTTATGATAGGTTGGTTCTCGATTCGACCTATGAGACGTGTCGTAAAGTGTTTTCTTCTGTTCCGTCTTTTACAGTATATAGTGTTTCACCGTGCATCTTACATATTCGTTCGGGTTCGTTGTTCGTTTTTTTAATGGACGCGCATGAGGGTTGGTCCTGCGCAGATGCGCATCTTTTGTCCATCTATCCTACTCTACTTATTGGTTCACTATGCTTTTGTATGCTGGCTGAGAAATTGGCATGTCTTATGCGATATACATTCATTAATGTTTGTATAACGTTTTCATATATCCAACCATGAATTTATCTATAAAAACTATTTTAGCCTGAACGGAAAAAGTGTCTTTTCTTGAATGTGTGGCGCGGAACGAGGTTTGTCAGTAGCTACGATAGTCCGCTGGTAACGGGAGATAGAATAGGATCGATCCTCATAATCAGAGTGAATCCGATTCAGAGTGAATCCGATTCATCATCATCTTTCCCATTCTTCTTTGAGCGAGTTTATCCGAAGGGTGTTACAGGTTACAGCCTGTTAATAACTGCCTAGTTTCAACTCTCTTATCATGAGTTCCAAACGATCAGATTTCTTGTTCAAGACGGAATTGTGCATGAATTTCGTAAGCAAAATTCCATGTCCACATTGGCCAAACTGTAAGTTCGCCCATGGTAACTCTGAGATCCGTAGCATAACTCTTGAGGATATTGAGTCCGAGATGGGTGTGGACATCAACTTCTATCGCACTAGGCCTTGTTTTGATTACGTGTCGACTGGATCTTGGTGAGTTGTCAAAGCATGGATGGTACTCCAATTCATTCATTCATTATTCATAATTCATTCTACTGTACCCTTACTAATATTCAATTTTGTGTAATAGCCCTTTTGGTGACCGATGTAAAGCTATTCATGATCCAAGGGCTAAGGGGGCAACCGAATCTTGGCTCCGACATACCAAATTTCCTCTCTGCAGCAAGGACTTGATCCTTGACTCGGTATCGTATATTGATCACCTTCATACGATTACGTCTGAGACTATTCATGAGGGCAATTCCTTCGGGATGACACTCACAAAAGATCCGATTGAAGATCAGTTTGAGGCCTTTTACAACCGCGTTACAAACTATTGCGGTGGTATGGACATTCTGGCGATGAAAATAGCCTCGGTATTCCTACAGGATCCTCCAGAGAAGCTTCTGAAATACAATCCCACCCATAGTTACCTTGGACAGGCATGCTCTGTAGAATCGAAGGTCTTCCTTGTACACTTCTCTGTGGATAGCGGTACCTTTTCAGTTCATGAGATCCCGACGATGCTCAGTAATACATTGATGCCCAACATCATAATTGCGCATCTAATCAAGGTTGGACAACCATCCAAATCAAACCCTGTTCGAGTATACTTTGGATCTATCCCTCACCTTGAGCTTTCAAGCAAGGATGCTATAAAGGCCGCCATTCGTAAGCAGAGTTTCGATTCGAAAGAGCTCAACATTCATCTTCCATACCTCGAGTTCCTTATACCTTATGACGACGATGCCTTGGATCTTGTTCGAGATATTTTGATGCACAAAATTTCTGCCTCTGAAGGCACTTATGATGCTTTCACGTCGTGGTCTAAATCCAAGGAACTCTTGAGCAGATTTACAAGTCTTGTCCGATTCTTTCAAGGCCAATGGTTTCCTAAAAATAAGACACAAGAGCGTTCATGGAATGCAGCCGTCCCTTCTGTGAGGTCTGCTTACAACGTTTGTGAAATTGATAACAGTGACACAGCGAACTTGTGGAATTCATTTATTGTAAACATGCTTTCTCGCTCGACTCCAGAGACGGAAAATGTAAAGTCAGTGGCCATGAAAAAAGATGAGCTTCCTAGATTAATAAATCTCATGAATAGGGAGCACATTGCTGGAAAAGTTCCTCATATAAAGTGGAATGAGGACGGAAACGAACTTGAAAGTGAATCTGTGAATCCATGTAAGTTGACGTGGAAAGATATTATGATTAATCCTTCCGAGGGTTGGAATTCGTTGTCGGTATTCTATTCTCAGAATGGAGGAGCATGAATGAGTGGGGGAAAAATTTGGGGTTTTGGGATCGGGGTACTTTATTTGATTGGGAAAATAATCTTGTAGCTTGGATTTGATTTAGGGCATCAACTCTATTGATCTTGTAAAAATGATCGATATTGATTAGGGGAAATAATATGAATGCCACAAATAGGGGCCTTGGGATTGGGGGTTCTTTATTTGATCGAGAAAATAATATTGTACATTAAATTGGATTAGGAGAACAATTTTTATTGATCATTTGATATTGATTATAGGGAGGAATATCAGTGCAAATATCTCGATAAATGATATAGGAATGGAGATTTGTTGCACTGCCTCGCAGAAATAGAATATTCTTATCATTTACCTCTTACACCATGGCAGCTCTCAACTCTCAAGCACCCCTTTCAAGATTCTTCTGCTGTGCACTTAATCTGAGACAGCACAGCAAATCGCCATCGCCTATCACCGCGCATAATATAAGGGGGAATACCTGCTCTCAGATCTTTGGTTATTCAAAAGTCGTGACTTATAAGTACAGTAATGGTTTTCATATCTCAGTCATGTGTTACCAACTGCGAATAGCGAATAGCGAGCAATTCGATGGTATCCTCTGAATACACGCGTAGCGCCTTGATCCCAACGGCTGGTACATACAGCGTATGTAGACGTTGTGCACCCAGCGTCCCAGCGTGACGCATAAGTAGGAGAGCACGACCAGCGATGTGACATCCGTATACGGACTCCATGTCTGTAGCGTCCGATACTGCATGAAGAAATTGAGAGTACGTGCCAATGATGATTCGTCGAATGATCATTGAC
>Ga0169931_10003742_pt1 | contig 23976 bp, 24 predicted proteins | sample Kivu_15m_20L_FD_129675 | JGI IMG/M metagenome (GOLD analysis project Ga0169931, IMG submission 129675) | Freshwater microbial communities from Lake Kivu, Western Province, Rwanda to study Microbial Dark Matter (Phase II) - Kivu_15m_20L... | ecosystem: Environmental > Aquatic > Freshwater > Lake...
AAGGCCGTCAGGAGGGGCGTCAAGAAGGCCGTCAAGAAGGCCGTCAGGAGGGCGAGTTGGAGCTGACCCTGCGCCAGCTCCGCCGCCGCTGCGGCAGCCTCACCCCCCAACAGGACGTTCGCATCCGAGCCCTGTCGCTGGAGCAACTGGAAACTCTGGCGGAAGCCTTGCTTGATTTCCAAGGGGCCGACGATCTCACCACCTGGCTGCGGACGGCTGGTTCCTGACGGGCTGCTTGGGGTATGGACCTGGCCCCAGCTTGCGCCCCGGTGCCGTACCCCTCAGCGACAAGCTCTTCGATTGGGTGTTCCAGAACAACCCCGACTGGATCCTGGCCCTGCAGCCGGATCTGGCGCAGGCGCCCGGTGGCTACCGCTTCCCGGCCCCGGCCCTCTGGCCGCAAGGCTTCTGCGTAGGCGCAGACTTCTCATCGACCACTGGCGCTGTTGGTGGAGCCGGAGGAGCAAGTGCCGACCGCCAGTTCCGCCATCCGCCGGCAGTCAGCTGGCACCCCTGAGGCCGCAGCATTGGCGGCATCAGCCTGGAGGACCTGAGCCAGAGCGTGGCCTATCGGGAGATCTTCGGGCAGGGCCTTCAGGAGGGACGGCAGGAAGGACGGCAGGAGGGAGAGTTGGAGGTGACCCTCCGCCTGCTGCGCCGCCGCTGCGGCAGGCTCAGCTCCGATCAGGAGAGCCGCATCCGCTCTCTGCCTCTGGCGCAGCTGGAAGCCCTGGCGGAAGAGCTGCTCGATTTTCACAACGCAGCAGATCTGGAGCGTTGGCTGGCAGCTGGGGGCTGATCCAAGCTGGCTGCGGCCCCCTCTCTGGCGCTGCAAGTGCCTCAATCCGTGGCGGAGAGGAGGTGTGTGTGCAGGAAATCATCGCCCTTGAACAACAGGGGTTCGTCAAGAAAGCGGGCCAGGGCGTAAGAGATGCAAGCACCAAGATTGAGGCCAGCGCGGTGACGCCCCTTGCCGTAGCGCGCAAAGGCTGCGCGGGCGATTTGCGCCTGCTCCTGATTGAAACTCACGATCTCCACCTGGGCTGTGCGGAGAAAGAGTTCAAGATCGGCGTGACCCTCGGCACCGAAACGGGCCTGAACCACGATCGAGAGTTCCACGAGCGTGGCGGCAGAGAGTGAACAACTCCTGGCAGCCACGATCACAGCATTGAATCGTCTGCGCTCAGGTTCGTCCTGGAGAATAGCGAGAACGGCGGAGGCATCGATCACCATCAGCAGGGCAACCCTGTGGCGTCGTATCCGCAGATTTCCTCAGCGCTGCGCTGATCGAGAATCGGCCGTGCCGCACAGCGCAAGGCGATCCGATCGAGTTGATCGCGGCGGCTCTCCTGCTTCACGGCCCGATCCTCTCCCTGGAGCCGTAGGCGATCGAGGCGCTCCTTGAGGGCCTGAATCACTGCATCGGTCTTGGTCTCACCCGTGAAGATCGCCACTTCTGCGGCCAGCTGGTTGGCCTCTTCGCTGCGGATGTTGAGCGGCACGGCCCCAGGTGTGTAGACAATTTCTGGTCAGTGTAGACAGCGAAAGCCGCTGTGACGTCATGGACGCATGCTTGGCTTGTCGAGAAGCTCGGTCGTTTGCGCTGTTCCGCCCAGTCGCTGGATCAGAGCGAAAGGCGGCGCGCGCGCAGGGCGAGGCTCACCTGGATCCAGGAGTGGTTCCAAAGGCTGTCAAGCAGGCGGTAAGACGTGCAGGCCTCACAAACCGGCTGGTTGTCACACATTCCGCCATTCGCTCGCAACCCATCGGCTGGAGCGCGGGCAAGGCATCCGAACGATTCAGGAATTGATGGGCCACGCGGATCTCAACACCACCATGATTGACACCCACGTGCTCAAGCGCGGCCCGATGGGCGTCATCAGCCCAGCCGACCTGCTGTAGCAGCCGCGACATGTGGATACCGGGTCCGATAACCATCGTTCACCATGGACATTATTGCCCACAAGCTGCAGTGGCCACTAGGATCTCACATGCAGGGCGGAGGTGGTTCACGGAAACGAACAGAGGCGGCAGAGTGGTTCGCTGAAACCATCCATTTAGCGTTCGAAGGCTGCCACAAGCATTTCCACTGATTCACAGATTCTCAAGCAGACTTGCGCGGATGAAGGCTACCCGTAGGGCTCTTGTGCTGAACTCATTGGGCATCTCCTTGCTTGAGCCCAGCCGATCTCTACGACGGCATCGCCTCGTTCTGCTCCTGGTGGGAGCCTGGGCCCTGGCCGTGCAAGCCGGCACGATCCACGCGGCGCCACTTCCCCCACGCCCTGCGGCGGGGGCCGGTGGCGGCACGACCATCCTTTCCGATAAGACTGACCCCAACCGGCCCCTGGAGGCCCAGGAGCAGCGGGGTCTCAATGGCGAGCAACGCCGGGTGCAGCTGCAGAGCCTGGCGGCGGTGCGCGCCGATCCCGAGGCCTGGATCGGGCGCTATCTGGTGCGGATCACCACCGTCCGGGCTGCCTCCGGTGCGGTTGTGAGGGCCGGCACGCGCGATCTGGCGGAGGCGATGCGACGCGGGCCGCTGACGATCAGTGCCGATGAGGCCAAGGAGCTGTTCCCCGCCTTCGCCACCGACAACCGCAGCCGTTCGCAGCACTCCGCCTCGGTGCATGGGGCCTCGCTGCTGCTCACCGATCGGCTCTGGCAGCGGGCCCTGGCGCAGCCGCTGAACCCGCCGCGCACGCTGGTGCTGTTCTCCGGTGGTGGGGTGGCCAGCGGCAAGACCTACGCCCTCCGGAACAGCGAGGCGGTTCGCCAGCTGATGGCGTCCACCCAGATCGTGCAGGACAGCACGATGGCCAACCGCCGACGGGCCCAGAGCCGCATCGATCAGGCGCTGGCGACGGGGCGCCCCGTTCAGCTGATCTACGTGTTCACTCCGATCGAGCAGTCGGTGCGCTGGTTGGTGGATCGGGGCATGCGGGCGGGCCGTGCGGTGTCTGCAGCAGCCACGGCCCGCTCCCATTGGGACTCCCAGGAGACCGTGCTGGCTCTGGCGGATCATTACCGGGGCCATCCGGCGGTGCGGATCGGGTTGCTGGTCAATGCCATCGGCGGCGATGGCCGCCTGCGATCGATCGAGGATCTGCGCGTTCTGCGCCTGGCTGCCGACCGTCGCTTTCCAGATCAGGCGAGCCTGCAACGCCATGTGGCAGCGCTGATTCAACGGGAACTGCAGGCCCGCCGTCGTGATGCCGACCCTGCCGATCCCAGCCCGGAGCTCGAGCATTCGCTGCTGTTGGTGGAATGAGCGATAGGCCAGCCGCATGATTCGCTGTCTGCAGATGGCTCAGGCCACAGGCTCCGGTGGCGTGGGGGCCAGCACCAGTGTCTGACTGCGCTTGGCATTCGGCACGGCAAGCAGCAGGGGCCGTTCATTGGCCTTGGCATCAGGCGGGAGGGTGCGGATCATGTACAACCAGCCGGTGGGTTCCTGATTGAGCAGCCGCCACACCTGCTTCGTGCTGGGATCGGAGAGGCTGGAGTTGCGCACTTCGCGGGCCAGCTCCAGATCGCCGATCAAAACATGGTTCGCCAAAGGTGGATCGGGGATCGGCTCGCCGGAATCGTTCAGCTGGCGCAGATCCTGGGCGAGAACACCATCGCGTTGCGGCAGCACCAGCGACACCACCGGCAGGGTGGAGGTGGTTTCGATGGCGTCGCGACGGGCATCCTGATAGCCCTGGTGCTGGGAGAACCAGAACAGCAGGATCAGCACCCAGGCCACGATCACCAGTTCATCCAGCAGAGAGGCCAGAAAGCGGCGGGATTCCGACAGGCGCGTGTCTGGCGCCTCCTGCAGCACCAGGAGCTGGCGAAGCCGGGGAAGACGGTGGGCCAGCGCAGCCCATACGGCGGCCAGGCGACGAAGAACGGCCAGAGTTGTGGTGATCAGCAAAGGCAGCAGCAGCAACAGCAGGATGGTCTTCAGCATTCCGGAAAGCGTGCCGAAGTAGATCTGAATTGGAACGATTAGGTAGGACTGGGCCGTGAAGGACTGATCATTGAGATTCAGGCTGTAGTAGGCAAAGTAGGCCCAGCGATAGATCCAGCCGGAGAAAAATAAGGTGATGCCCAGCAGGCTGAGGATGCTGGCGAAACCACCGAGTACACGTGGACTGTTATCGCTACCGGACTCGGCTGCCATGGTGTTGACCTCCCCTGGGGCCAAGGAGGCTGGGATGGCCTGTCATTGTAAGGAGGACCCTGTTACGTTGCTTATATTGGCTGCAGAAACCTGGCCGCCAGCAGCAATCATGCGCAGAACGCTCGCCTCCCGTCTTGCGCTGCCCGCGCTGATCGCCGCTGCGGCAGGTCTGGTATCGGCCTGGGTGCCGCTGGGGTCGGCGGTGGCGGGGGAGGCTCCTGTGGTGCTGATGCTGCCGGCGAAGGCCACCATCAAAACCACCAAGGGACAGTCCTACTCAGGCGTCCGCTTGTCGGCGCTGAGTCCGAGCCAGATCACCTACGAGAGAGGGGGCCAGCGTGCCCTGGCTGCCGGGGATGTGAGCAGCATTGCCTTCCTTGGCAAAGTGAGCCTCATAGCCAAGGGCAGCCATGTGGTGAGGGGTGTGGAACCCCGCGGCTGCACGCCATCGGCGGACGAGGTGCAGGTGGCAGCCTCGGCGCTGGCGATCCAGGGCAATGGCACCAGCCTCGCCCTGCTGCCGGCCCAGTTGCCCAAGCAGGTGCGGATCGACCTGCGGCAAAGCAGCCAGGTCCGCACGCTCGTGGTGGACGAACTGCGCTTTGACCCCGGCGGCAAGGTGCGGGTGGTGTTCCGGTCCTGCGCTCCGGAGAGCTGAGATGAGCGACTGGCGCCGGCGTGGTGCGGCCGTGGTGTTCTGTCTGGGGCTCGGACTTGGCCTGGTGCCTGTGGGAGTGCTGCCGGTGCGGGCGGAGGGGGCTGGTGGTGCGGTGGTGGCTGCGAGGGTGCAGGAGCTGCTTGAGGAGGGTGATCGCCAATGGATGGCGGGTCGGATGCCGGAGGCAATGGCCACGTTCAGCAAGGCCCTGGCTTTGGCACGCCAGACCCGAGATCGCAAAAGCGAAGCAAGTGCCATACTTAGAATTGGCAATGTCCTGTCCCTTCAGGGAAAACCGCAGGAGGCGCTGAAGAGCTACCAACAGGCGCTGCTGATCCGCCGCGAGGTGAACGACCGCCGCGGCGAGGGGCTCACCCTCATCGGCATCGGCAATGTGCAGAGTGCTCTGGGTCAACCGCAGGAGGCGCTGAAGAGCTACCAACAGACCCTGCTGATCCTCCGCGAGGTGCGCGACCGCCGCGGCGAGGGAACCACCCTCAACAACATCGGCGCTGTGCAGCGTGATCTGGGCCAACCGCAGGAGGCGCTGAAGAGCTACCAACAGGCGCTGCTGATCCTCCGAGAGGTGAGCGACCGCCGTGGCGAGGGAGGCACCCTCAATAACATCGGCGCTGTGCAGAGTGATCTGGGCCAACCGCAGGAGGCGCTGAAGAGCTATCAACAGGCGCTGCTGATCCGCCGCGAGGTGAAGGATCGCCGCGGCGAGGGAGCCACCCTCAATAACATCGGCCTTGTGCAGCGTGATCTGGGCCAACCGCAGGAGGCGCTGAAGAGCTACCAACAGGCCCTGCTGATCAGCCGCGAGGTGAACAACCGCCGCGGCCAGGGAGCCACCTTCAACAACATCGGCATTGTGCAGCGTGATCTGGGCCAACCGCAGGAGGCGCTGAAGAGCTACCAACAGGCGCTGCTGATCAGCCGCGAGGTGAACGACCGCCGCGGCGAGGGAGCCACCCTCAACAACATCGGCCTTGTGCAGCGTGATCTGGGCCAACCGCAGGAGGCGCTGAAGAGCTACCAACAGGCGCTGCTGATCCGCCGCGAGGTGAACGACCGCCGCGGCGAGGGAACCACCCTCAACAACATCGGCGCTGTGCAGAGTGATCTGGGTCAACCGCAGGAGGCGCTGAAGAGCTTCCAAAAGGCGCTGCTGACCCTCCGCGAGGTGAGCGACCAACTGACCAGCCAAGCTGTTCTGCAACGCGATCAAGGCCTAGGAGACCTTGCCCGGAGCCAGCTGGAGCAGGGCCTGGCAATCCAGCTGGAGATCCGGCGTGGGCTGGAGCGGCAAAACCGGCAATCCTTTCTCAACCAGAGCCAATGGGCCGCCAATACTTTGGTGGAGTTGCTCAATTCCCAGCAGCGCCCTGCGGAGGCCTTCCGCTGGCTGAACCTGTTCAGCAGTGTGGATCTGGCCGATTACACCCGGCTGATCGAGGCCCAGGTGGCGGAACCAGCAGCCCAGCGCGCGCTCAGTGATTGGCGCCAGCAGCAAATTGCTCTGCAGGCCCAGCGCCAGCGGCTCGAACGTGAACCCAACGAGCGCCAGCTGCAGCAGCTGGTGGAGCAGGAAGCGGTTCAGAATCGCGCCGCGGAAGAGCTGATCCGCCGCTATCCGGTGATCGCCGAGCTGCTGGAAACCCGCCCGGCCGATATTGAGCGGTTGCAGGCTGGCATTCCCGCCGGCACCGTGGTGCTGCAGCCGGCTTTGCTCACGCGGGTGCCGAAACGCCCCGACAGCCTGGCGCTGTTCGTGCTCACGCGTGGCTCCGTGCAGGTGGTGCCGGTGGCTCTGCCACCGAAGTTCAACGACCTGCTGGAGACCTACCGGCAGAAGCTCGAGGATGGCACCCGCTACATCCAGCAGAGCCAGCAGCTCTACGACCTGCTGATCCGCCCGGTGGAGGAGAAGGGGTTGCTGCCCACCGGCAGCCGCCTGGCCCTGATCTCTACCGGCAAGCTGCGCGAGATTCCGCTGGAAACGCTGTACGACCGCCGCAGCGAGCAGTACCTGATCGAGAAATACCCCATTCACTACCTCACCCGCCTCAGCCGCACGGCGGCTCCAGCTGCAGCCCCTGCAGGGGCTCGCTCGGGGGCAGGTTCCACAGGCCGCCGGGTGCTGGTGCTGGCCAATCCCACGCCCACCAAGCAGCCCCTGCCCGGTACACAAGCAGAAGCTGCTTTTCTGGTGGGGGCCTATCCCGGCAGCCGTGAGCTGAGCGGCAGCCAGGCCACCCTGGCCCAGTTCCAGCAGCAGGCCAGCCGCTATCCGATCCTCCACCTCGGCACCCATGGCTGCTTCATCGCCGGCGGCTGTCAAACGCTGGGCATGCAGGCCAACACCCTGCTGTTCGCCAATGGCGTTCAGTACCCGATCGCAGAAGCCGCCAGGCTGGGCCTCACCAACACCGAACTGCTGGTGCTGGCGGCCTGCCAGACGGCCCGGATCACCAACGACAGCGATGTGGGCCTCAGCGGCCTGGCCTACGTGTGGGAGCGGGCCGGCGCCCGGGCGGTGGTGGCCAGCCTCTGGAGCGCTCCTGATGCCCAGAGCAGCCAGCTCAACAAGGCCTTCTACGCCAACCTCAAGGCCGGCATGGACAAGGCGGAAGCGATGCGGCAGGCCAAGCTCTCCTTATTGCGCAGCAGCCCCGATGGCCTCCACCCCAACCTCTGGGCACCCTTCATCGTGATCGGTGATGCGGCGCCGCTGGGGAACTGAGTGTCAACATCGGTGCGCATTGGCTTGTGTTGTCAGCCTGAAGGACCTTCGAACAAGCCCTTCGAGTGGACAGGCCACCATCGGCACTCAGCTGCGCCACCCCAAGCTCCTTGCCTGCCACTCAAGGCCAGCGTTGGGCATATCAACAGGGCGGGGGTGGATCCTTCATGTACAGCCACCACCCCCGCCTGGTCAATTGGGCTGAAGGGCGACGGCCTGACACCTGAGCGCAATCTTTATCAACGACACCGGCCGTGATCCCGAGCGAGACGCCTGGGCCGACCGGTTGGCGGAATGACCGAATCGGTCGCCCCCATGGATGCCCTGTTGCACAGGACTCAATCCCAGGCGAAGGAGGCTTACGTTGGTAAGAACTCCATTGATCGCTCCATGGATCGCTCCATGGATCGCTCCATGGATGCCCTGCTGACACTGTCTTCCAAGGGCCAGCTGGTGATTCCTGCCCGGCTGCGCCAGTTGCTGGGTCTGCAGGCCGGCGATCGCCTGAAGCTCACCCTGGAGCAGGGGCTGCTGCTGCGGCGGCCCCAGGCCTGCGCAACCCGCAGCTCCGATGAGCTGATCGGCTGCTGCGGCTACCAGGGGCCGCCGATTCCTCTGGAACTGCAGGATCCCGCCCTCCAGGCCTGTGAACTGTGGAACTGGGTTGGATGATGGGGTGATGACGACCGCCTCCTTCGCCCCCGATCCCGCGGCGCCTCAGCAGGCCGTGCCGGATCCCTCGCCCGAGCTGCTCCAGCGGGCCGCCGCCGTGCGCCGGGCCGCCAATTCCCTGGCGCAGACCAGCGATGCCCAGCGCCAGCAGGCGCTGCAGGCGCTGGCCGAGGCGCTCGAGGCCCACAGCGCCGCGATCCTGGCGGCCAATGCCGCCGATCTTGAGGCCGCTGCCGCTGAGGACCTGGCACCCGCCCTGGTGGCCCGCCTCAGGCTGGATGCCGCCAAGCTCGCCGGCGCCATCGAGGGGGTGCGCCAGGTGGCGGCCCTCCCCGATCCGATCGGCCGGCGCCAGCTGCACACCGAGCTCGATCAGGGCCTGGTGCTGGAGCGCATCAGCGTGCCCCTGGGGGTGGTGGGGGTGATCTTCGAGGCGCGGCCCGATGCGCTGATGCAGATCGCCTCCCTGGCGATCCGCTCCGGCAACGGCGCCCTGCTCAAGGGCGGCCGCGAGGCCGCAAGCAGCTGCGCCGCCATCCATGCCGCCCTGCAGCAGGGGCTGGCGGCCAGCGCCGTGGATCCGGCCGCCCTCGAGCTGCTCACCAGCCGCGCCGAGAGCCTGGGCCTGCTCAAGCTCGACGGCCTGGTGGATCTGATCATCCCCCGCGGCAGCAATGAGCTGGTGCGCTTCATCCAGGACCACACCCGCATTCCCGTGCTCGGCCATGCCGACGGCATCTGCCACCTGTATGTGGATGCCTCGGTGGATCTCGATCAGGCCCTGCGGGTGGCCCTCGACAGCAAGACCCAGTACCCCGCCGCCTGCAATGCGATCGAAACGCTGCTGCTGCATCAGGCGATCGCTCCCGCCTACCTGGCCAGTGCCCTGCCCGCCTTCAGCTCCGCCGGCGTGGAGCTGCGCGGCGACCCCGCCGCCTGCAGCCATGGGGTGCTGCACGCCGCCAACGATGCCGACTGGGACAGCGAATATTCCGATCTGATCCTCAGCGTGCGCGTGGTCGACGACCTCGATCAGGCCCTGGAGCACATCCGCCGCCACGGCTCCCGCCACACCGATGCCATCTGCACCAGCGATCAGGCGGCGGCCGATCGTTTCCTGGCCGCGGTCGACAGCGCTGGCGTGTATCTCAACTGCTCCACCCGCTTCGCCGATGGCTTCCGCTACGGCTTCGGCGCCGAGGTGGGTATCTCCACCCAGACCCTGCCGCCACGCGGGCCGGTGGGGCTGGAGGGCCTGGTGACCTATCGCTACCGCCTGCGCGGCGAAGGCCACATCGCCGCCGATTACGCCTCCGGCGCCCGCTCCTTCCAGCACCGGCCGCTGCCGCTGTGACGGCCGACACCGGCGGCGACCGCATCCTCGTGCGCGACCTGCGCGTGTGGGCCCATGTGGGGGTGCTGGAGCAGGAGCGCCGGCTGGGCCAGTGGTTCTCCATCAGCTTCGCGATCGCCGCCGATCTGTCGGCCACCGCCGCCAGCGACGACCTCTCAGCCGGCGGCTTCGACTACGGCCTCGGCATCGCCGCCCTGCAGCGGCACTGCCGCACGCTCCGCTGCCTCACCCTGGAGCACGCCGCCGAGCAGCTGCTCGATGGGCTGGAGGCGCTCTACGGGCCGGTGGGGCTGTGGCTGGAGATCCGCAAGATCCGCGTGCCCGTGCCGGGCTTCGACGGCAGCGTGGCGGTGCGGCGGCGGCGGCGCTGGCCCCCCGGAGATCCGGCCTGCGCCGCACCGGCCGGCTGAGCCAGGATCTCCGGGTCTGCCCTTGCTGGTGTCCACCTGGATGTCCGCCACCTCAACCGCCCGTGAGCCCGGCCCTGCAGGGGAGTGGCCCGGGCGCTCCGCTGCCGTTGCCAGCGGCGACGCCTCCGCTTCCGAGCCGGCTGAGCGCATGGCCGCCGCCGTCGCCGGGGGCAGGCAGCCATCCATGCCACCCCTGGTGCTGGTGCATGGCCTGTTCGACACACCCCGGATCTTCGATGGGTTGCGCCGCCGCATCGCTCCGCGCCGCTCCGCCGTGCTGGTGCCCCATCTGCCCCATGCCCTCGGTTCGGTGCCGCTCGAGACCCTGGCCGCCGATCTCGACCACGCGATCAGCACCGCCTTCGGGCCCGAGCAGCCGATCGACCTGCTGGGCTTCTCGATGGGCGGTGTGATCGGCCGCACCTGGATTGAACTGCTCGGCGGCCACCGCCGCACTCGCCGCTTCATCAGCGTAGCCAGCCCGCAGCGCGGCACCCTGGCGGCTCTGCCCTGGCCCAGCTGGCCCCTGGCCGGCATCGCCGACATGAAACCCGGCAGCAGCCTGCTGCGGCGGCTCGCCGCCGCCGATCACAGCCTGCGATCGATCGATTGCTGCAGCTTCTACTGCCCCACCGATCTCACCGTCTTCCCCGGCTGGCAGGCGGTGCTGCCGGTGGGCCGGCGGCAGCCGCTGCCGGTGTTCTGGCACAACCGGCTGATGGCCGAACCCGGCTCGCTCGATCCGGTGGCGGCGGAGCTGCTGCGGCCCTGAGCGGAAGCGCTTTGCGGCGAACCGATCAGGGCCGCAGCCCTCAGGCGGCGGCCGGCAGGGTTCGGGCGCCCTCCACCAGCCCCTCCACCGCCAGGCCGGCGGCCCGGCTCGGGGGGATCACCTCGCGGCAGGTGTGGATCGCCAGGGCGGTGGCGATCATCAGGGCGTCGGCGCTGGAGCCCAGGCCCAGGCCGTGGCTGCGGCCGCAGGCGAGCACCAGCGGTTCGAGGCGTTCGCGGGTCTGCTGCAGGGTCAGCTGAGCCATCGCGGTTCCCTCCAGCGGCGCTTCGATCTCGCTCTCCTCCAGCGGTGTGCCGAGATGGCTCAGGGTGAGCAGCATCAGCTGCACGAGCCTGGGCCCCTCCTGATCCACCGCCTCGGAGAGCACCGGGGCGCCGGCAGGCCCCGATCCCGGCGGCAGCCGCTCGAGCAGGATCAGCGTGCCCGCCATCCGCGCCACCGCCAGGATCCAGGTCTCCACCTGGAGGGTGCCCTCCTGGCTCAGGAAGAGGCGGATCGCGCGATCGAGAAACGTGGCGGCTTCGATCAGGGGCTGGGAGTCTTCGCTCATGGCGGTGAGGGGTGAAGGCACTTCAGCATTCCCCGCCCTGGACAACCGCGCCGGCCGCCGCCCGCCCCGCCTCGGCTCCCATGCCCTTCTCCGCCCGCGGAGACCAGCGCAGGGTGAGCACCGTGGAGGGCAGCAGGGCCCGCCAGCTGTGCTCCAGGCCCTCACCCCAGAGGGCGAAATCGCCCGGCTGATCGAGCAGCAGCCGGCAGTGGTGCCCGCCGCGGCGGAAACGCAGCTCGAAGGCGCCGGATCCGGCCAGCAGCGAGAGGGTGCGGCCGGTGCTGAGCGGCTTGTTCTCGCCCCAGGCCGGATCGTCGCTGGGCTGGTGCTCGAACCACTTCAGGGCCAGGTTCTCCACCGCCATCGCGGGCCGGCCGCCTGGCGGCAGCTGGGGAAGAAAGCGCAGCGACTCGGCCGGGATGCCGGCATGGTCGCCCAGCAGCCAGTTGGTGGCGGGCTGGCTGGGATCGCGCAGGGCCCAGGCATTGCCGTGCTCCAGCCCCTCGATCGGCCCGCCTTCGCTCTGCATTCAGCCGGCCGCCACCAGCCCGCTGTGGCGGATCAGGGCGTCGCTGGAGGGTTTGCGACCCCGGAAGGCCTCGAACAGATCGGCGGGATGGCGGCTTCCCCCGAGGCTGAGCACCGTGTCGCGGAAGCGAAGGCCAGTGGCGCGGATCGCCGCTTCGTTCTCCAGGCCCACCTCCTCGAAGGCGCTGAAGGCATCGGCGCTGAGCACCTCAGCCCACTTGTAGGAGTAGTAGCCCGCCGCATAGCCACCGGCGAAGATGTGGCTGAAGCTGCACAGGAAGGCATCCTCCGGGATCGGCTCCAGCACGGTGGTGGTGCGGGCGATCTCGCGGCGCAGCTGCTCGGGGCTCTGGCCGCTCCGGGGGCTCCAGACGCTGTGCAGGCGCAGATCGGTGAGGGCGAAGTGCACCTGGCGCAGGGTGGCGCTGCCGCCCATGAAGGTGCGTGCGGCCAGCAGCTTCCGGTAGTCGGCCTCCGGCAGCGGTTCGCCGCTCTGCCAGTGGCGGGCCAGGCCCAGCAGGGTGGCGCGGTCGTAGCACCAGTTCTCCAGGAACTGGCTGGGCAGCTCCACCGCATCCCACTCCACCTGGTTGATGCCGGCGGCCTGGGGATGGTCCACGGTGGTGAGCATGTGCTGCAGGCCATGGCCGAATTCGTGGAACAGCGTTTCCACCTCGTCGAAGGTCATCAGGCTCGGCGTGTCGCCCACCGGCGGGCTCTGGTTGCAGATCAGGTACGCCACCGGCAGCACCGCCTCGCCCGCGGGAGTGCGGGAGCGACCCAGGCACTCATCCATCCAGGCCCCGCCGCGCTTGCTGCCGGGCCGGCTGAAGGGATCGAGGTAGAAGGCGGCCAGGGGCCTGCCATGGGCAGCATCGAGCACCCGGAAATAGCGCACATCGGGGTGCCAGGTGGGGGCATCTCCCGGGTCGGTGGCCACGATGCGGATGTCGAACAGGCGCTGGCAGAGCCCGAACAGCCCCTGCAGCACCTGCTCCAGCGGGAACCAGGGCCGCAGGGCCTCGCTGTCGAGCTCGAAGCTCTCCCGGCGCAGCCGCTCGGCCCAGAAGGCCACATCCCAGGGCTTGAGGTCCGCCGCTTCCGGAGCGCCGTGGCGGCCGGCGATCGCCCGCAGCTGCTCCAGCTCCCCCACAGCCACCGGGTAGGCCGCAGCCCGCAGCTCCTCGAGGAGCTGCTCCACCTCCGCCACCGAGCCGGCCATCTTGCTGGCCAGGCTCACCTCCGCCCAGCTGGCAAAGCCGAGTCGCTGGGCCTGCTCACTGCGCAGGCTGAGGATCCGCTCGATCAGGGGTCTGTTGTCGAGATCGCCGCTGGAGGCGCGCGCCACCTGGGCCCGGTAGACGGCCTCGCGCAGATCGCGGCGCTCGCTGTACTTCAGAAAGGGCATCGCCCGCGGCATGTCGAGGCCCATCAGCCAGGGCCCCGCCGCACCGGTGGCCTCGCTGTCGCCGGGCTCCCGGGCCGCCTGACGGGCCGCATCGGCCAGCAGCTCCCTGAGGCTCTGCGGCAGGCCGGCCACGTCTGCGGGATCGGAAAGCCGCAGGGTCCAGTTGTTGGTGGCATCGAGCACGTGGTTGCCGAAGTCGCTGGCCAGCTGTGCCAGCTCGGCGGTGGCGGCGTTGAAGGCCTCCTGCTCGGCACCGCTCAGCCCCACGCCCCGCAGCTCCATGTCGCGCCGCTCGGCTTCGAGGATGCGCACCTGGGCGGCATCCAGCGAGCCGGCTCCGGCTGAAACGCCCGCCTGGTGCTGGGCCAGCAGCTGGCCCAGCGCCCGGTAGAGCACGGTGCTCTGGCCGGCCCGGCTGCCGAAGGCCACCACCGCCCCCTGCTGGCTCTGGTGGGCGGCCCGCAGGGCCGGGGTGTTGCAAACTCCGTTCAGGTGGCTCACCACCCCCCAGCTCCAGCGCAGGCGCTCGCCCAGGTGATGCAGCGGCACCATCACCTCCTGCCAGCTCAGCGGAATGGGCTCGCCGAGACGGCGCTCCAGGCGCTCTTCCAGGGCCGTGAGCTCGCTGTTCAGCTCCGCCAGCAGCAGTGGAATCCCCTGCTCCACCTGTTCCGGGGTGATCGCCTCGAAGGGCGGCAGTCCCTGGCCGCTGAGCAGGGGCAGGCTGGCTGGGATGGCGGCGGATGGCGTCATGGGCCCTGGGGGTACAGCTGGGGTGGTCTCATCTCCCCCCTCCATGACAGCAGACCCAGCGAACCAGTGTGATGGTGCGGCCGCTGGCAAGGGTGGCCGTCGAGGCGCCGATTCCATGCCCGCGGCCCATCCGGCAGGGCGGAAATACCAGTCTGCGCTCAGCCGATGGGGGGGATCCGGCTCAGGGCCACGGCGGCCTGGGCCGGCAGGCTGCTGGCCAGGGCGGTGGTGCTGGCCTCATAGAGATCGATGGCCACCCGGGGCCAGAAGCCGATCGCCAGGGTCGGCACCAGCAGCGACAGGCCGATCAGGGCCTCGCGTGGCGTCATGTCGCCCAGCACGGCCAGAGCGGGGATCCTGGGGCCGAAGAACACCCGCCGGCAGAGCGAGAGCAGGTACACCGGCGTGAGCACCAGGCCGATCGCCGCCAGCACGATCGTGATCACCCGGAAGCCGGTGGTGAAGGAATCGTTGGCCGTGATCCCCAGAAACACGGTGATCTCGCTCACGAAGCCGCTCATCCCTGGCAGGGCGAGCGATGCGAGGGAGCTGGCCAGGAAGAAGGCGAAGGTGACCGGCAGCACCTTGGCCAGGCCGCCCATGTTGGGAATCGAGAGGGTCCTGGTGCGCTCGTAGAAGACGCCGGTGACGAAGAACATCGCCGCGGCGATCAGGCCATGGCTGATCATCTGCAGCATCGCCCCGCTCAGGCCGAGGGCATCGACCGCGCCGATGCCCAGCAGCACGAAGCCCATGTGGCTCACGGAGCTGCAGGCGATCCTGCGCTTCACGTTGTCCTGGGCGAAGGCGTTGAGGGCGCCGTAGACGATGTTCACGATCCCCAGCACCACCAGGGCCGGCGCCAGCTGCAGGTGGGTGTCGGGCAGCATCTGCACGTTGAAGCGCAGCAGGGCGTAACCGCCCATCTTCAGCAGCACTCCGGCCAGGAGCATCGATACCGGCGCGTTGGCCTCGCCGTGGGCATCGGGCAGCCAGGTGTGCAGCGGGAACATCGGCAGCTTCACGCCGAAGCCCACCAGAAAACCCAGATAGCAGAGCAGACCGAAGCTGCCGCCGGGGCTGCGGGCCGCCAGCTCGCTGAGGTTGAGGGTGAAGGGGCCGTTCAGGGCCAGGGCCAGGCCGCTGATCAGGATCAGCAGTGAAGCGGTGGCGGTGTAGAGAATGAACTTGGTGGCGGCGTACTGGCGCTGGCTGCCGCCCCAGATCGCGATCAGCAGGTACACCGGCACCAGCTCCAGTTCCCAGGCCAGGAAGAAGAGCAGGAAGTCCTGCGAGAGAAACACCAGGGCCTGGGCCGAGGCCTGCAGCAGCATCAGGGCGAAGTAGAGGCGCGTCTTGCGGGCCACGTTCCAGCTGGCCGCCACCGACAGCAGGGTGACCAGGCCGCTGAGCACCACCAGCGGGGCGGAGAGGCCATCAGCGGCGAGCGACCACTCCAGGCCGAGGGCCCGCACCCAGGTGAAGCGTTCCACCAGCTGCAGGGCGCTGCAGCCACCATCGAAGTGGCGGGAGAACACCCAGAGCATCAGGGCGAAGTCCACCGCCAGGGTGATCAGGGCCACCGTGCGCGGCAGGCGCGGGTCGTCGCTGTCGCCCGGCAGCAGCGGCATCAGCAGGGCCGCTGCGGAGGGCAGCAGCACGATCAGCGTGAGCCAGGGAAAGGAGCCGCTGCCGGCGGTGCTCACCAGATCGGGAAGGGCGGCATCCATCACGGGTCAGCGGGTGGTCATGGGAAGTGTGGTCCGGCGGGTCGGGAGCTGGGTCCGGATTCCACCCGGTGGCGCGGCGGAATCTAACAGTTACGAAACAGGTACAAGTACCTAGCGACGAGCGGCGGGCTGGGTTGCGGGGAGTGCCTCCCAGCGGCTGCCCTCCAGCTGCAGATCGAGCACCGTGCCATGGCTGGCCACGCCCTCTCTCTGCCAGCGCTCCACCATCGTGCGGCTCACCGCCTCCGCGGTCGCTGCCGGGCAGAGCGCCAGCAGGGTGGGTCCGGCGCCGCTGATCACACAGCCCCAGGCGCCGGCCTCCAGGGCGGCTTCGCGCACCGCCCGGCCACCCTGAATCAGGCCCCAGCGGTAGGGCTCATGGATGCGGTCGTGCAGGCCATCGCTGATCAGATCGCCGTTGCCCGAGCGCAGGCCCTGCAGCAGCAGGGTGAGGGCACCGAGATTGATCACCGCGTCGGGGATCGGGATGCTGCGCGGCATCGCCCGCCTTGCCTCGCTGGTGCTCAGCCGGATCGCCGGGATCGCCACCACGGCCTTCACGGCGGGGTTCCATTCGCAGCGCAGCACCCGCCAGCGGTGGGAGGCCGCCCTGGCGGTGAGGCAGAGGCCCCCCACCAGTGAGGGCACCACGTTGTCGGGATGGCCCTCGATGTCGATCGCCAGCTCCAGCAGCTTCTCGCGGCTGAGCGGCTCGCCCACCAGGGCGTTGGCGCCGATCAGGCCGGCCACGATCGCGGTGGCGCTGCTGCCCAGGCCGCGCGCCGGTGGCACCGCCAGCTGCACCCTCGCCTCGAGAGCCACCGGCTCCTCGCCCGCCTCCCGCCACACACGCTGGGCCGAGCGATACACGAGGTTGTCGGGCCCGCCGCGCAGATGGCTGCCCTCACTGCCCTCGATGATCAGGTCAAAGCGTTCACCACCACCCTCGATCACCCGCAGCTCGAAGCGGTTGTTGAGCGCCAGTGCCGCGCCGAGGCAATCGAATCCCGGGCCGATGTTGGCGGTGGTCGCCGGTACGTCGACCATCACGCCCTGGCCGATCCGGGGCCTCACCATCGCGTCGTTCTCACTGCAGCCAGTGTTGCAGCCGGAGGATCACCCCCGCCAGCGCTTTCAACCCAGCAGCATCCGGGCCCGACAGGCGGCGCTGAAGCTGCCCACGGCCGGATCGGTGATCGCCTGCAGGGGGATGTCGGCCAGCACCGGCTGCAGCCTCCCCTTGGCGAGGAAGGCTTCGCCGAACCGCGGCGCGCGCAGCTCCGCCAGCAGCTTGGCGGCGGTGCCGCCTGCCAGCCAGATGCCACCCCGGGCGAGGGCCGCCAGGGCGAGATCCCCGGTCACCGACCCGTAGGCCCCCAGCCAGAGGTCGAGGGCCTGCCGCGCCAGAGGGTCGGCCCCCGCTGCGGCCGCCTGGGCCACCGCCGACGGCAGATCAGCGGCGGGATCATCACCCCCGCATCCCGGCCAGCGCCGGGCCAGCTCCGCCAGCGGGTGCCCGCCTCCGGGATGGTGCCGGGCCAGCAGCCAGCGGGCCACATGGCCGAGGCCGGTGCCGCTCACCACCCGTTCGATCGAGAGCCGCTCCAGGCCGAGATCGCGGCGCAGCCATTCGCGCAGCTCCCACTCATCGCCGCTGCGCGGCGCGAATTCGCCGTGGGCCGCCTCGCTCGCCACCGCCTGCAGCCCCGTGGCCGTGGGGATGCCCAGGGCCACACCCAGCCCGGTGCCGGCGCCGAGCACCAGCACAGGTGCTGCGGCAAGCGCCTCGCCCGCACGGATCTCGGCCAGCTGGGCCGGGCCGAGATGGGGCAGCCCGTAGATGAGCACGGCGAAATCATTCACCAGCTCCAGCCGCTCCAGGCCGCAGTCGCGGCAGAGGGCCGCCTGATCGAGCTGCCAGGGCAGATTGGTGAGCCTGGCCCGGCCTCCCTGCACGGGCCCCGCCACCGCCAGGCAGGCGGCCTGCGGGCGCGGATGCCCCTCCGCCTCCACGGCGGCGAGGAAGCGATGCAGCATCGGGGCCAGGTCGTCCCAGGCGGCCGACACGTAGCGCTCCTGTCTCAGCAGCTCCGGGCGGCTGTCGCCGGCGGCGTAGAGGCTGAGCAGGGTCTTGGTGCCGCCGATGTCTCCGGCCAGCAGGGTCGCCATGGAAGATGCGGCAGGAGATCGGAAGAAACGTTCTCGCCCGGAGGATGGCCTCAGCGGGCGAGCAAGGCGCCGGTTGCGGGCTAGGGGGAGGGCTCGGCGCTGGCGGCGAGGCCCTGGCTGAGGCTGGCCAGCCGCTGGCGGTTCGCCGCCGCCGCGGCTTCGAGCAGCCGCTGACCATCCCAGAGGCCGAGTTCGCCGTCGGCACGGCTGCGCAGGGCGGCGCCGCGCGCCTCGGCCTCCCGGGCTCCGATCACCGCCAGCACCGGAATCTTCATCGTTTCGCCATTGCGGATCAGCTTGCCGAGCCGCTCGCCGGAGTGATCGAGGCTGGCCCGCACCCCCGCCGCCCGCAGCTGCTCCAGCAGCTCCCGGGCCCAGGGCAGCACCTCATCGGTGACCGGCAGCAGGCGGATCTGCTCGGGCGCCAGCCAGAAGGGGAAATCACCGGCGTAGTTCTCGGTCATGATCCCGAAGAACCGCTCCAGGGAACCGAAGATGGCCCGGTGGATCATGATCGGGCGCCGCCGCGATCCATCGGCAGCCACATACTCCAGATCGAAGCGTTCGGGCAGGTTGAAATCGAGCTGGATCGTGGAGCACTGCCACATCCGGCCGATGGCATCCTCGATCTTGAGATCGATCTTGGGGCCGTAGAAGGCGCCGCCGCCCTCATCCACCTTGTAGGCCCAGCCCTTGCGCTCCAGAGCCTCGATCAGGCCGCTGGTGGCCAGCTGCCAGACGGCGTCGTCGCCGATCGACTTCTCGGGCCGGGTGGAGAGATTGATCTCGTAGCTGCGGAAATCAAAGCTGGAGAGAATGCGCTCGGTGAGATCAAGAATCGCCAGAATCTCATCGCTGATCTGCTCCGGCAGGCAGAACACATGGGCATCATCCTGCGTGAAGCCGCGCACCCGCATCAGGCCGTGCATCACGCCGGGACGCTCGTAGCGATAAACGGTGCCCAGCTCAGCCCAGCGGATCGGCAGCTCGCGGTAGCTGCGCAGGCTGCTGGCATAGGTGAGCACGTGGAAGGGGCAGTTCATCGGCTTGAGCTGGTACTGCCGTTCATCGACCTGCATCGGGCCAAACATGCTCTCGCTGTAGAAGTCGAGGTGGCCGGAGGTCTTCCACAGGCTGATATCGGCCACGTGGGGGGTGTAGAGCAGCTCGTAGCCGGCCTCGAAGTGGGCCTGGCGCCAGAAGTCTTCGATCAGCAGCCGGATGCGCGCCCCGCGGGGATGCCAGAACACCAGCCCGGCCCCGGCCTCATCCTCGATCGAGAACAGATCCAGATCGGTGCCCAGGCGCCGATGGTCGCGCCGCTTGGCCTCCTCCTTGCGCCGCTGGTATTCGGCAAGCTGCTCGGGGGTTTCCCAGGCGGTGCCGTAGATGCGCTGCAGCTGCGCGTTGTTTTCATCGCCACGCCAGTAGGCCCCGGCCACACTTTCCAGCTCGAAGGCGCCGGCGTGCAGCTCGCCGGTGTTGGCCACGTGGGGCCCGGCGCAGAGATCCCACCACTCCTCGCCCAGGGTGTAGAGGCTGATCGGCTCGCTGATCCCCGCCAGGATCTCCAGTTTGTAAGGCTCGTTCTGGGCCTGGATCCGCGCCTCGGCCTCGGCGCGGCTCACCTCGAGGCGCTCCAGCGGCAGCTTGCGGTTGATGATCCGGATCATCTCCTTGCGGATCGCCTTGAGATCAGCCTCCGTGAAGGGATCGGGACTGTCGAAGTCGTAGTAGAAGCCGGTTTCGGTCCAGGGGCCGATGGTCACCTGGGCCCTGGGGAACAGCTTCTGCACCGCCATCGCCAGCACATGGCTCATCGAGTGGCGGATGCGCAGCAGACGCTCGCTCTCGCTGGTCTTCGGCAGGCTGATCGATGGCTGCGGGGCTGGGGGGGTGTGCTTCGCTCCGGAGGCAGCTGCGGATTCGGCGGCGGCGCTCACAGGGGCAGACACGGGAATCCGATTCGGCAATGCCGACTTTACGCAGAAGGACCCGAGAGAATCGGCGGAAGGTCCCAACCGCCGTGCCCCGCTCCAACCCCTCCCTGCGCGCTCTGCCCGCCGGCCTGCTGCCGGAGCGCCGCAGCCTGGCGGTGGCCTATCTGCTCTGGGCGCTGGGCTGCTTCGGCCTGCCCTTCGGTTTTCCCGGCCTGCACGGCATCCATCGCTTCTACTGCCGCAAGCCGATCAGCGGCAGCCTCTGGCTGTTCAGCTTCGGGCTGCTGGGCATCGGCCAGCTGGTGGACCTGTTCTTCATCCCGCGCCTGGTGGAGGAGGCCAATCAGCCTCTGCTGCTGCAGGAGGCCCTGGCGACCACAGAGGCCCGGGCCACACCGTCGCTGGAGGTGCAGCTGCTGCAGCTGGCACGCCGCAGCGGCCGTGGCGGTTTCACCCTCAACGATGCCGTGCTCGCCCTGCAGCTCCCGCCCGGCAGCGGCAGTGAGCAGCTGCGCAGCGAGATCGAGCGGCTGCTGCACAGCGATCTGCTCGATGTCGGCAACGATGAGCGCGGCAGGGTGATCTACCGCGAACCCTGAGCAGCCGGGCCCTGTGACGGCTGGGGTCAGGCCTGCTGCGGCGGTGCAGGCGGCTGGCTGCCGCGCAGCCTGGCCAGCTCGGCCTGGTAGAAGCGCAGCAGCTTCTCGGCCCCATGCACCGGCTGCCCGTAGTAGCTGCCGCCGCTGCGGCTCGGCAGCGAGGCCCATTCCGGGGCCAGGCGGGCGAGCACCTCGGGGCAGAGCCCATGGCGATCGAAGCGGGCCAGGGCGCCTCGCTTCTCCACCAGATAGAGGGCTGCCTGGTCCTGGCTGCGGGGCTGGAAGTCGCGCAGGCCGAGCGATCGGGCCGCCTCCTGCCAGGTGCCCGGGAGGAACTGGTAGGCCCCGGCGGCGGCGCTCAGATACGTGCTGTGCACCGTGATCTCCGGGTGGCGCTCCAGGTCGTTCACCAGGCTGCCGCCGTAAATCATCCGGTAGCCGTCGGGGCGGCCTGCGGTCCAGGTGCCCTCGGCATAGCGGATGGTGTTGAGCAGAGCGCGGCGCTCGGGGGTGATGCGGTAGATGCCCTGCTCGCGGCCGCTGCCGCCTTCAGGGGTCGCGCTCCGCTTCGCAGAAGCATCGCCCTGGGCTGAAACCGCCAGGGCCAGAGTGTCTGGGCCGCTGGAGGCGCGGGAGCCGAGCAGGCTCTGCAGCGAGCCGCTGCCGGGAATCCGGCCCGTGGCCAGCGGCAGCGACAGCACCAGAGCCAGGCAGCAGAGCAGCGGGCTGCGGCCTGGGGCAGCCGGAGAGGTCGATGCCGGCTGATATCTGGCGCGGGAGCTGAGAGGCGGCAAGATCACAGATCGCAACAATTGGCCACGACCCTGCCTGCCCCGCCCGGCCCCCGCCCAGCCCCCTGGCGACCGACCTTGACGGGAGCAGCTGGATGTGCGTACGAAGTCAGGCTGGCGGGCCTGGGACAGCGCGATCCCTGTGGCCGCCAGACTGCGCGCCCCTGGTCTCAGTCTGGAATCGTGATTGCGTCAGCTTTTCCGCATCCATGCCCAATGATCAGCAGGGCTGATCAGATCGTCGGGCACGGTTCAGCCCGCCGGGGTGCCCGCAGCCTCCAGGAAGCCCAGGGCGGTGCGCACGCGCTGCAGTGTTTCTCCCGCCACGGCCTCGGCACGCTCCGCGCCCTGCAGCAGCACCGTCTCCAGCGTGGCGGGATCGGCCCGCAGCTCGCGGTAGCGCTCCTGCAGGGGCCGGATCGCCTCCACCGCAGCCTCCGCCAGCAGCGGCTTGAAGGTGCCCCAGCCCATGGCTTCGCATTCGGCGGCGGCCGCCTCGCGGCTGCGGCCGCTGAGCAGGGCATAGAGGCCGAGCAGATTGTCGGCCTCAGGGCGATCGGGGTTGCCGAACGCCAGCCCCATCACCGCATCGGTCTTGGCGCGCTTGATCTTGCGGGTGATCAGCTCCGGCGGATCCAGCAGGGTGATGCGGGAGCCCTCATTCGAATCGCTCTTGCTCATCTTGCTGCGGCCGTCGCTGAGGCTCATCACGCGTGCTCCCTCCCGCAGGATCAGGGGCTCGGGCACCTTCAGCAGAGGCAGCCTCTCACCATCGGGGCCCATGGGTCCGAAGCGGGCGTTGATGCGCTGCTGGGCGATGTCGCGCGCCAGCTCGAGGTGCTGCTTCTGATCCTCCCCCACCGGCACCAGATCGGCGTCGTAGAGAAGGATGTCGGCAGCCATCAGCACCGGGTAATCGAGCAGCCCGGCCGACACGTCGGCCCCCTGCTTCAGCGCCTTCTCCTTGAACTGGATCATCCGCTCCAGCCAGTTGAGCGGGGTCACGCAGTTGAGCAGCCAGCAGAGCTCGCTGTGGGCGCTCACATGGCTCTGCACGAACACCGTGGAGCGGGCCGGATCGATGCCGCAGGCCAGATAGAGGGCGGCGGTGCTGAGGGTGTCCTCGGCCAGCCGTGCCGGATCGTGGGGCACGGTGATGGCGTGCAGATCCACCACACAGAAGAAGGTGTCGTGGCTCTCCTGCAGCGCCACCCAGTTGCGGATCGCCCCGAGCCAGTTGCCCAGATGCAGGGCGCCGGTGGGCTGCACGCCCGAGAGCACCCGTGGCCTTGCGCTGCCGGTCACGGTGGGATCAGGCCTCGGCGGCGGCTTCGGCCGGCTCGGCCGCGGGTTCCACCGCGCTGGCTTCGGCAGCCGCGATCAGCACCTCCTCGGCCCCCTCGGCGGTGGAGGAGGAGCTCTCCTCGGCGAAGTCTGTGATCCCGGGAGCCTCCTCCACGCCGGCTTCCTCCAGCGGTGCCGGGGCAGGCGGCCGGCTCGGGCGGGCAAAGGGATTGGCCCTCGGGGTCCGTGAGACCTCCGCGGCACGGCCCTCCTCACGGCCGCCGCGCCGCTCTCCCTCGCGACGACCGCCGCCACCGCTGCCGCCGCCGCGGGGCCCGGCCTGAGCCTTCTGCTCGGCCACCAGCGCATCGAGCTGGCCCGCCTCGAGCTGCTGGGCCAGGGTGCGCAGCGAGAAACCCAGCACCGCCACCGTGGAGCGCAGCCCGAAGGCCTCCTGCAGCGCACGGGCGGCCTGCATCTCGTTGTCGCTCAGCCGGATGCGGAAGCCGCCGGGCTCGCGTCCTTCGCGCGGACCCCGGGAGGGGCCACGGGAGGAGCCTCGGCCGCCGCCGGCCGGTTCGGAGCTGGGGGGAAGGGTGTCGTCGGCCATGCCGCAGCCATGCGTCAGGGGCAAGTGTGGCGCATCGGGCGCTCTCCGCCGACGGTCTCCGGCCCGACCCAGAAGAGATCGTGCTGACTCCGGCGGGCGCTCTCCCCCTGACGGGCAAGCACCAGCAGAGGCAGGGGCCGGGCACTGTGATTCTCCAGACGCTGCCGGTACTCGCGCAGCAGAGCGAGGTAGCGATCGAGCGTCCAGCCGTGGTTGCCACGCTCCTGATGCAGCCAGAACCGCTGCTGAGCCTCGCGGCAGGCCTCCATCCCGAAATCCTGCCAGCAGAGCTGCTCGGCCTGCAGCGGGCCGAGGCCGCCAGCGAGAAGCTCCCGGTAGCGCACCAGCTCCGGTGCCTCACGGCTGCAGTCTGGAGGCAGACGCTGCGCCAGCTCCTGAATCGCCACCACGCTGAGCCGCAGCCAGCAGCGCTCGAGCAGCAGCACCGGCAGCCCCTCCTGCCAGCGGCCGGCGGCGCGGATCCGGGCGCAGCAGCGGCGCACCAGAGCCTGCTGGCGCAGGGTGAGGCCGGGCAGGGTCGCCTCGCCGGAACGACGACTCAGCCGCGCCGGAGTGGAGACCTGCGGATCCTGGGGCTCATGGCGACTCATCAGGCGAGATCAGCGCCGGACAACCCTATGGGTTCCGCCCTGCCATGGCGGTGTTCCAGCCCACCGGCTCTGATTTCAGGGCGTTCGGTCTGAGCTAGAGAAGCGCTGTGCGTGGACCGTTCTCTCTGCTCCGCTGCTGATGCCTCCCTCCCTTTCCAGGCCAGCTCCCCTGGCGGGCGCGCCCGACGGACTCGGCGGCCCA
>Ga0169931_10003743_pt1 | contig 23972 bp, 18 predicted proteins | sample Kivu_15m_20L_FD_129675 | JGI IMG/M metagenome (GOLD analysis project Ga0169931, IMG submission 129675) | Freshwater microbial communities from Lake Kivu, Western Province, Rwanda to study Microbial Dark Matter (Phase II) - Kivu_15m_20L... | ecosystem: Environmental > Aquatic > Freshwater > Lake...
CCACCAGCGCCCCCTGACTTGCCAGTCGGAGCCCACGAGCGGCCCGACTGCGAGTTGCCGCCGCGTCGCCCCGGCCAAACCGCATCCGGGAAGGCGCCGCGGGCTCCGGCCGACTGCCGAGTCGTCGGTCGCCGAGCCGTGGCTCGACGCAACGCCCTGGGCCCCTTCTGACGTGCGGCGCCGCCCCCCCCCAGCCTGCCCAGGGCGTCGGAGGCGCGGGCCTCGCCCTCGCGCAGCCTGGGGCGCGTCGCCGCCTGCCTCCCCCTTCCGCCAGCGGCGCCGCACGGCGCGCCCGATCAGGGCGGTTGTGCCGCGTGCGGCGCTTCGGCTCATCGCGGGTCGTCTTCCCGACCGATCGCCACCCCAGAGGGACGCAGTCCGTCCCCAACCGCACTTGCGGCCGGCGTCGAGCGGTTTGCCGCCCTGCGGCGCGCGGGCCGGACGCACGGAACCGGCCGTCCCCCGCAGACCCCCACGACGCACCGACCGCGGCCGCGCGCGGCCTGCCGCGGCGCCCGCGCCCCGCGAGACTCGCGAGGATTCGGCTCCGATGAGCACACCGGCGCGAAAACTCCTGGCGGCAGCGGCCATTCTCGGCGGCGGTCTGTTGCTGGCCCTGCCCTTCCGACTGACCGACGGTCAGCCGCCGACGGGGAGCGGGCCGCCTGCCGTGACGGTGGCGAACAGGGCGCTCGCCGGCGGTCCGACGGCCCCCGACACAGCGTCTCCCCGCGAAGTCGCCGCGACGAGCGCGCCTGCCGACGACCGGCACGGCGTGGCGACGACGGCGGCTGCGGCATGGTCCCTGCCGGCCTCGGCGGCGAGCGGCGTGCTCGCCCTGCCCCAGGCCGAACCCGGCCTCGCCCCTCCGCTGGCGGCGGGGGAGGCGGCTCCGCTGCCCCAGGACGATTTCCGCAACCCGCCCTGGCGACCGGGCGAGGCGGGGGCCGATCTGGCGACGGCCGCTCTCCCCCCCGCGGGCGCCGACGTCGTGCGGTACGTGATCCACGATGGCGACACGCTGGCCCGCTTGGCGGAGCGGTATCTCGGGGACGAGAGTCGGGCGCTTGAATTGTTCGATCGGAACCGCGGGACTCTCGAGAATCCGTATTTGCTGCCCATCGGCGCCGAAATCGAGATCCCTCGCGAGCGGCGTCGCGAGCCGGTCGACCAGGTCCACTGACGACGCAGGGGCGGCGAGCCTCACGAAGGCCCTCGCAAACGCTTCGGGTCGCCAGGGCAAGGGGACCGCGTTCGACCGTCGGGTTGCCGGCGCTGGGGTCCGGCGCTCGCGCGTCGGACGATCAGGGCCTGGGCGCCCGCGGACGGTCTGACGGCGGCTGACAGAAGGGATGCCAACCGACGCGGCGCGCGTGTTCGACGGAGCCCGTCGCCATCGGGCTTGGCGGTTGCCCGCAGCCGCCCCTCCACGAGGGCCTTGGCCGACGCTCGCTCATTCCGCGAGGCGGATGCCGGCTGCCGGCTCACGCCACAGCCTCGGCCCCTCGCCCATCCGGCCTGCCATCCGGCGGAGCACCCGCACCTGGCAGATGGCGAGCAAGGCGATCACGAGCAAAAAGAACGACGACGGCTCGGGAACCGTCGACGGAGGGGGCGCCTCGCCGAGATTGAAGACCTGGAAGCAGATGTTCTGGGTCGCCAACTCCGCGCCCGCTCCGCCCAACTGGATCTCGACGCCATTGCCAACGACGTTGTTTTCCGTGTCGGTGTCCACGGTGGTCGTGAAGCCGTTCTGGGGCATGAGGTTGACGTACTGTTTGGCGGCGCCGATTCCGCCTTCGCCGGCGCCCCACATACGCACGACGGCGTACGCTCCGCCGATCTCCATCGTGGGCGCTTCCGAAGGACCGTAAAAATACGACTTGATTTGATTCGTCTGCCCCTGAAAACTGAGCGTTCCGCCGGGCTGCAGGACGACGTCGCCCGCGGTGCCCCACGCGCCGCCGTAATACAGAGAATGCGTCATCGAGGAGAGGGCTGAATAATTGGCGATGTCCTTGGCAGGCACGATGGACGGAGACGAGTAGAGATCAAAGACTCCGTACGCGTGCGTCGCGAAGGGGCTGTCATTCTCACCAGCAGGCCAAAAAATGGTCTCGCCAGTGATGAGGCTCGTAGGATTCACGGTGATCGGAGCCGAAGAATAGTTCCAGAAGTTGAACCAATATTGGAAGTTGTTGTTGGAGGGGGAAATCGGGATCGGGTTGGTTTTGAACGTTGTCATCGGTGCGTTCCATTCGGAAGGAGTTTTTGCGACTCAACGACCCGCAGGACTTGCGAAGAGGCGTTTTCCGCACGGACTCAGCCGGGAACCCATCCCGACCGCGCGTTCGGGTAACGCTAATCTCGCGTTCGGGACAAGTCAACGCATGCCTCGGGCTGCCGTTCGGATCACGGCCCGGGATCGCCTGCCGACGGGTCCTCCGGCCGACGTCCCGTTTCCGAGGCCCGATCGTCCGCACAACGGCGAAGCCCGACCGGTCGGCGGTCGGCGTCAGCGGCGGGGCGACCGTTCGAGACGCTCGAACCAGGGGTAGCTCTGGCGGTCGAGACGGGCCGCGACGAATCCGTCGATCCTTTCCAAGACGCCGAAAGCGGACCGATTGACCAGTTCCAGTCCCTGCAGCGTGGTGGGCAGCGGATAGCGAAACAGCGTTTGCCGCTCGCGCAGTTTCTCGACGGGAATCTCCGGACGGAATTTGCTCAGCAGCTTGTAGATGTTCTGCCCGTCGTCGGCGACCTTCGCGTCCTGGTCGCCGTAGGCGAGAAACACCGCGAGTTCGCTCTGGATGGCGGGAACGCGGAGCGGCTCCGCCATCGACAGGCCCTTGTAATTCCAGCGGGGCGAAATCAGCACCAGGGCCTTGACGTCCTGGGCTTGCTTCCGGGCAGGCAAATTGGGGGTCAGCCAGTCCTTCTCCGCCCACGCGGCGGCGACGTTGGCGCCCATGCCGACCCCCGCCAGGCAGAGTTGATTCAGGTTGAGTTCGCCGCGATCGTTGCGACGGACCAGAAAATCGCGCACGGCCTCCAGGTCGAACTCGACCATGTTCGCGAAATCGGCGGCCTGGAACCGCGACGCGTCGAGTTCGAACGCGTCGCCGTCGGGCGACAGCGCCGTTTTGCTCTGGCCGTGGCCGCGGAGATCGACGGTCAGCACCGCCCGCGTCTGCGTACCCGCCAGCCGCGCGCGGACCGGATCCTGCAAGGCCGCCGCCAGGCTCTGGTAGGCGGCGCGGGTCTCGTTGAAATCGTGCAGCAGCACGAGGGTCGTCGCCTTGCGACCTTCCGCCGAGGGAAAGTACGTCGCCCGCACCTCGACGCCGTCGCGGGTCGTCCACGATACGTCCTCGGGAGGCGAAGTCGCAGACCGTTGCGAATCCTGGGCCGCGGCAAGGGCCGTCGCGATGCAGGCCCATCCGCCCGCCAAGGCCCTGAGGGTGCTACGGCGCATGTTCATGGCGTCCTCGACTCGAGGGGGGCGGCTGCGACGGACCGTCTTCGGCGCGCGCCGCGCGACGGACTCCGGCGGCTGCGCCTCGGCCCTTGATGGTACCACGACCGGACGCCCTTTCCCACGCGCGACGGTCTCGCCGTCGGGGGGGGCCCCCGCTCGGACGCCCCGGCAGGCCGAGTGGGGCGGCTTCGGGTTGCTTGCCATCCTGGCCGCGAACAAGGAAGATGCATCGGGAGGGGGCGTCGCGTCGCGCGTCCTCGGTGAGCTTCTCTTGCACGCTTCCGCCATGGCCGAATCTTTCGGGGAGAGCCGCGCCTCGGCGACGCCCGGCGCACCGGCGTCGGGGCGTTGGGACGGCGAAACCGCCCCGTGGCTGGCGAGTCTCGCGGCCCACCTGGGGATGGTCGTGCTGCTGGCGACGTGCACGTTCGCCCTGCCCCATCGGCTGGACGACGTCGATCTGTCGTTGGCGCCGGCGGACCTGACCGAGGCCGATCCGCTTCCGGAGGAGTTTTTCGCTGCCGAGGAGACGGCTCGCGAGATCGGCGCGTTGAGCCAGGGGGGCGACGCGTCGGCCCTGGCGACGGCCGCCGAATTCGCCGACCGGTCGACGGTGGCGTTCGCCGCGGAGCGGCTCGTGCACGATGCGATCCGCCCCGCCGCCGAGCTGGCCGTCGAGAGCTTCCAAGGTCCCGAGTTGTCGGCGCTGCTGCCGGTGCAGGGGGCCGGCAGCGTCGGCGCCCTGGGCGCGGCAGGGGCCGTCGACCGCCTGACGCTCGAGATCGTCGAGGCCCTGGAGCAAGGCCCGGTGCTGGTCGTCTGGCTGTTCGACCAGTCAGGAAGCCTGCGCGGCGAGCGCGCGGCGCTGGTCGACCGTCTGCGACGGATCTACCAGGAGCTGGGAGTGCTCGAGGCCGCCGGCAATCCGGCCTTCGCCCGACACGACGACAAGCCGCTGCTGACGTCGGTGATGGGATTCGGCGAGGAGGTCCGCGCGTATCTTCCGCAGCCCACCGACGACTACGACGAGATCGCGGCGGCGATCGAGGCGATCGACCCGGATGAGACCGGACGCGAGCACGTTTTTCAGGCCGTCGCTGCGGCCGCCGACCGGTTCCGCACGTACCGTTTGCCGCGTCACCGCCGTCGCCACGTGATGGTCGTCGTGTTCACGGACGAGGCGGGAGACGACTGGCAGACGCTGGACGATACGGTGGCCTTGTGCCGCAAGCTGGCGATGCCCGTGTACGTCGTGGGCCGCCCTGCCCCGTTCGGACGGGAAGACGCCTACGTCAAATGGGTCGATCCCGATCCGCAGTTCGACCAGCGGCCGCAGTGGGTCCCGGTCCGACTCGGTCCCGAGACGCTGCTGCCCGAACACCTGAAGCTGCGGTTCGCCGGACAGGCCGCCGACGACGAGCTGCTCGATTCGGGCTTCGGTCCCTACGCCCTCACGCGGTTGTGCTACGAGACGGGGGGGCTCTATTTCGCGGCGCACCCCAATCGCCGCGTCGGTCAGCAGGTAGCTGCCCACGAAGTCGACCATCTTTCGGCCCACTTCGCGCAGTTCTTCGATCCGGCCGTCATGCGGCGGTACCAGCCCGACTACGTGCCCGTCGCCGCGTACCAGCGGATGGTGGCCGGCAACCGGGCGCAATCGGCCCTGATCGAGGCCGCCCAGGCGACCTGGACGTCGCCTCTGGAAGACGTGCGGACGCGGTTTCCCAAACGCGACGAGGCCTCGCTCGCCCAGGACCTGTCGCTGGCCCAACGCGGCGCGGCGGCCTTGCAGCCGAAGATCGATCTCGTTTGCCGCATCCTCCTCGAAGGCGAACCGGATCGCCCGCGCCTCGACGCGCCGCGATGGCAGGCGGGATACGACTTGGCGCTGGGGCGCGCTCTTGCCGTGCAGGTCCGCACGGCGGGCTACAACGCCCTGCTGGCGGAGGCCAAGCAAGGCCGCCCTTTCCGGCGGGAGGGCAACAACACCTGGGTGCTGCGGCCCGATGCGTCGTACGCCTCCACCGCCCTGGAACGTACGGCCCGCAAAGCGGCGACGGCGCTCGAGCGGGTCGTGGCGGAGCACCCGCGAACGCCGTGGGCCGTGCTCGCCGCTCGGGAATTGGCGACTCCGCTCGGCTGGCGCTGGGACGAGGACTACACCCCCCTGGAACCTCTGCCCGAGGAGGGCGCCGCGGGACGACCGCGGCCGCCGCAACCCTCCGCGATGGAGCAGGGTCCGCCGCGCCGTTCGCCGCCGCCGCTGTGACGACGCGGATCGGCAGACCGTCGGCGGTCGCCGCCCGGTCGAGCCGGGCGGCGGGGAAGCTCGTGCCGTCGCCACGATCGACGCGGAGCCGTCGCGCGGGGCGATGCTTCCGACCCCGCCTCGCCCTCCGCGATCACTGGTTGGCGACGGCGTCCAGAGCGAAGGCCGAATTCGGATCGTGGTCGTAGAAGTGTTCGGCAATCTGCGTCGAGAGCACCTCGACGAACTGCCGCTGGAACGCCTGCACGCTTTTGTCGGCCGCGGGAATGCCGCTGTTGCGGGGGAACAGCACCTGCCCCAGATGCCGGTCCCAGAGCAGCTTGCCCCCCGCGTCCATGTCGTAGACCGAGATGCCGACGATCGCGTCTCCCTGGTACAGCGTCTTGCCTTTGAACAGGTCGAAGTCGTCGAGTTCGATGTACACCACGCGATTGGCTTTGACCGCGCGGCTCAGGTCCTTGAAGTTCTCCCAGTCCTGTTCGTCGATCCAGTTGTCGACCTCGCTCGGACTGACCATGTCGATGCCTTTGACTTTGGTCTCCAGCAGCGTGCTGACGCGTTGGCCGATGCTCCGTGCGGCGCCTGCGTTGCGGTACTCGTGCGAGGCCGGCGGGCGGCAGATCACGACCACCCGCTGGTCCTGGAGTCCGGTGAATTCGGCCGGAATGACGTTTCCGCCGTTCCACAGATAGATGCCCGTCGCCAGCAGCGTGTGCACGCAACCCGACGTGGCGACGCAGAGGGGGGCGAGCAGCAGCGCGACAGGCAGCCAGCGCGGACGCGTGAACGCGGGGAAAGGTCGATCCATCGTACTTTCCTTGCAAAAAAAGGCCGATTCGGGCGAGGCGGCGCGCCGCGTCTCCGAGACGCCAGCGGCCCGCCCGACGCGTTGCCGCGCTCAGAGCCGCCAGGAGGTCGCCCAATCGACAAGACTCAGCGCCGCCACGGCCGCCGCTGCTCCTTGCCAGAGCCCCCACCGCGGAGGCCCCGCGATCCACGTGCCGGTCAGGGCCGTGGCCAGCGCCCACGCGGCCCAGGCCAGTCCCAAACCCCACGCCGCCGTGCCGCCGGCATGCGCCGCCAGGGCGGCGCGCCACGCGCCCCGACCCGCATGGGCCCACGCCGTCGTGAACCCGCAGGAAGGGCACCGCACGCCCCAACGGACCTGCACCAGGCAAGGGGGCAATCCCAGCTGCTCGTGCGTGCCGTACCCGCGCGGATCGGGGTCGAGCCGCGCGGCGACGGCCGCCGCTGCCAGGATGGCGCATCCCGCCGCTGCCAACGCGGCACGCACCGCGCCGCCGACGACCGCCTTGCGTAGGTCGCACATCGCGGGAGAACCTTCCCCGACGATCGGGGGCGGAGAGTAACGCAATCGGCGGAGGCGAACAAGAGCGGAATGTCCCGCTCCCGCCGCTGCCGGGTGTCAGGCATTCCAGCGGGCGGCTTCGTCGCCAGTCACGCAGACCCGCTCGATCGCCGCGGCCCTCCCGGTGGCGGGGTCGATGTCGACCAGTGCGCCGCACAACCGGGGGTCCCCCGTCGCCACGTCGAAGGGGGTGGGGAAGGCCGTCAGTTTGGTGCGGAGAACGCGATCGATCCGCCGGCCGATGATGCTCTCGTAAGGACCGGTCATCCCGACGTCGCATTGGAAGGCGGTGCCTTGAGGCAGAATGGTCTCGTCGGCGGTCGGCACGTGGGTATGGGTGCCCAGCACGGCCGAGGCGCGGCCGTCGAGGAACCGCCCGAGCAGCTGCATTTCGCTGGTCGCTTCGGCGTGGAAATCGACGAGGCGAATCCGCACGTCGGCCGGCATTTCCGCGAAGGCTTCTTCCGCGGCGCGGTAGGGACTGTCGACGGGCTGCATGAACAGCTGCCCCAGCAGGCACAGCACGCCGACGCGACTGCCGTCGCGCGCGGTCACCACCGTCCAGCGGCGGCCTGTCGCCTCCGGGGGCAAATTCGCGGGCCGCACGATGTTGGCTTCTTTCTCCAACACCGTCGTGATTTCCTTGCGCTTGAAGGCGTGGTCGCCGAGCGTGATGGCGTCGACGCCGGCGGCGACGAGCTCGCGGTAGATTTCCGGGGTCAGTCCGGAGCCGCCGGCGGCGTTTTCGGCGTTGGCGACGACCAGATCGATTCCCCGTCGCTGCACGAGCGGCGGGACGGCCTGCTGCACGATCAGGCGACCCGGCCGCCCCACGATATCGCCGATGAACAACAATCGCATCGTCTACAGCCGCAGCGTCAGCGGGCCACCTCGGAAATGCGCGTCTCGCGAATCAGCGTGACCTTGATCTCTCCGGGGTACGTCAGCTGCTGCTCGTAGGCCTGAGCGATGTCGCGGCAGATCTTGGCGGCGCTTTCGTCGGTGGTGTCGCGCGCGCTGGCGATGACCCGCACTTCGCGGCCGGCCTGAATGGCGAACGCCTGCTCCACCCCCTCGAAAGCGGTGGCGATCGTCTCCAGTTCCTGCATCCGTTTGATGTAGCGGTCGAGGTTCTCCCGGCGAGCGCCGGGACGCGAGGCGCTGCAGGCGTCGGCCGCGGCCGTCAGAACGGTGTAGGGCATGTCGGGCCGCAGATCGTCGTGGTGGCCCAGCGCCGCGTGAACGACCTCCGGCTTTTCCCCGAACCGCTTCAGCAAATCGGCTCCGATCTTGGGATGCCCCCCCTCCGCTTCGTGGTCGGCCGCCTTGCCGATGTCGTGCAGCAGGCCGGCGCGGCGCGCCAACTCGCCGTCGAGGCCCATTTCGTCGGCGAGCATGCCCGTGATGAAGGAGACCTCGATCGAATGCCGCAGCACGTTCTGGCTGTAGCTCGTGCGGTAGCGCAGCCGGCCCAGCAACTCCACCAGTCGCTTGTGGAGTCCGAACACCCCGGCCTCCTGCATGGCCGCCTCGCCGTGGCGGCGAATCTCCGCTTCGACCTCCTGCTGCGTCTCGGCGACCAGCTCCTCGATCCGCGTCGGATGGATGCGACCGTCGGCAATCAATTTGTTCATCGCGATCCGGGCCACCTCGCGACGCACAGGGTCGAAAGCGCTGACGATCACCACGCCCGGCGTGTCGTCGATGATCACGTCGACGCCCGTCGCCTTCTCCAGGGCGCGGATGTTGCGGCCCTCGCGGCCGATGATCCGCCCCTTCATGTCGTCGTTGGGAATATCGACCGTGCTGGTCGTCGACTCGGCCGTGTGGGCGGCCGCGAACCGCTGCACCGAGGTAATCAGCAACTCGCGCGCCTTGGCCTGGCATTTCTCCTGGGCTTCGCGCTCGAAGCGCAGCACCATCGCCCCCTGCTCCTTCACCAGCTCCTTTTCCAGCCGCTGCAGCAGCTTGGCCTCCGCCTCCGCGGGGCTCAGGCCGCTGAGGGAATGCATCGTTTGCCGCTCCAGGTTCAGCAGGTCGTCGAGTTCCTTCTGCCGCCGCGCGGCGTCTTCCAACCGCTCCGCCAGACGTCGCTGGTTGCCCTCGACCATCTTCTCCCGCTTCTGCAACTGGTCGTCGCGCGATTGCAGCGAGTCGGACAACTTGTCCAACTGTCGCTCGCGGTCGTGCAGCTCACGGCGCACCGCTTCGTTCTCCTTCTCCAGCCGCGCCTTCTCCTGGAGGGCCAACTCCCGCGCCTCGACCGCCGCCTCCTTACGGCGCGTCGCCGCCTCCGCCTCGGCCCGCTCGATGATCTGGGCGGCCTCTTTGTCCGCGTCGCGCTTGCGCAAATAATCCAAAAGCTTCACCAGCCCCATGCCCAACACGCCCGCCAGAGCGGCGGTGAGCACCAGCTGAATCCCCTCGGCAACCGCCAACAGGCCCAGTTGCGAAGGAGTCGTAACGATCGTCGCTGCCAGCAGGTCCATGGGCATCCTTCCAAACGCTGCGACATGCCTCGAGCGACGCGGTCATGCGTTCGCCGCTCTCTTTCCCGCCACCGGCATGCCCAGACAGGGCCAAGCGATTTCCGCAGCGCGATCAAACCGCCGAGAAACGCCGCCTCAGGGACGTCAGAAGCGATCCCTCCCGCACGGCCTGCCGCAGCCGCCGGCAAACCCCCAGGAGGCCGGCCTCGGGCCCGCGAGCCAACGGCCCGAAACCGCCCGACCGCGCGCCGGGTCGCCTGGCGAGCCGCAAGCCTACGGAATCAGAGACCGTCGCAACGCGTGCGAGCCGACCGACGACGCCACAGGAAAGAAAGGAGAGCCGCCGCCGAAACGTCCGCCCCGACGCTCCGCCAACCCGGTCGGCGCCTCGCCGCCTCAAACGCCCGTGCCGCTACGGATCGCAGCGACGGATGGCAGTGAGGGATCGCAAGACCGCAGTCCGTCTCCCGAACGATCGTCCTGGAGGCCGCAGCGCGCCAAGTGGGCGGCATCCGCAGCGTCTCAAGCCCGCTCGCCCCCTCCGGAGCCGCCCGCCCGCGCTGGCCGTCGTGGGAACTCAAGCCAAGCGCCCCGCGGCGAGTCTCCCCGCAGCGCAACACTCTCCGCCAACAGCCGCCCTCTCGCCTCGCCAGGTCGTCCGCTCGCCGCGGTCCGCGGGAAAGCTCGGGCCTCCGCCCGCACTGCCGCGTAGCCGCCAGCCAGACATCCGCCTCGCCACGCGTCGCCCGATGCGACAAGCCCTCTCGCAAGAGGAAGCATCGTCGCCACAAAGTGGGCGCCCCACAGCAAGAGGAGCAGGTGCAAGATTGAGATCCATAGCACCGGCGCCGCCCTTTCTTTCCGCACAAGCGTCCAACAACGCCGGCGCGTGATCGTGCTTCTGACGCAACACCCTTCGGCTGCATCTCTCCCACGGTGCGATTGCTCATCGCCCCCGCACGGAAACGCAGTACAAAACCACCGCCAATCACGATGCTCTGCGACCCTCCGGCCTCAAACGTCCGAAACGGCCCCGCCAACGGCAGTCCAGGACACTCCCGAGAGGGGACTGCCGAGAGAGGCCTGCCGAGAGAGGACTGCCGAGACAGGCCTGCCGAGAGAGGCCTGCCGAGAGGGGACTGCCGGTCGGATCGTCTCCGCCGCCAAGTCCCGCCCCCAGCCACCCCGGTGCAAGGAGCCGCGGCCGAGGAAAAAGAGGCCCAGGACGCCGCCAGGAATGCCTCCCCGGCCTCGCGCCCTAGCTGCCAGCGACTTCACTGCCAGCCATCCAGCGGCCTTGGTCTCGGCCGCCGACCCTTCTCCCTGACCGTGCACCCGGATGCACCCCCTGGACGCAGCGTCGCACCGTCCTAGCATCGTAACAGATCCGCCGTTCGCCGCAACATCCGGAGCCCCGTCCGGATGCGGCCCGGCCCGCTCCCGACGAGCTCTCCTGGCATGCCGCGCAAGGCCCCGCACGGTCCGGATGCATCCTCCGCCGGAGTCCCCGAACGGCTTGCGCAGAGTTGGCCGCCGAGCGTCTGGCAGGACGTGCACGCGCTGGTCGCCGTGTCGGGGGGCGGCGACAGCATGGCGCTGCTGCGGGCCCTCCATGCGCTGCGTCCGCCCGCGGCGCGGGGTCGGCTCATCGCGGCGCACGTCAACCACCGCCTCCGGGGGGCAGCGGCCGACGCCGACGAAGCGTGGCTGGCCGAGCAAACGGCGCGACTCGGCATCGAGCTGCTTGTCGCCCGTCGCGGGGCAACGCGTCTGCGAGTCCGCCGCCAAGGTCTCGAGGCGGCAGCTCGCGACTTTCGCTACCAGCAGCTGGCGCGTCTGGCGGCGGAGGCGGGGGCGCGGTACGTGGTGCTGGGACACACGCGGGACGACCAGATCGAGACGATTCTCTTTCGCCTGCTGCGGGGCACCGGCTTGCGAGGCCTGACGGGGATGCCGATGCACCGACCGCTGGCCGAGCACCTGACGTTGGTGCGGCCGTTGCTGGGGCTGTCGGGGGAGTCGTTGCGCGACTTTCTGCGGGGCTTGGGACAGTCGTACCGGGAGGACCGCAGCAATGCGAATCTCCGTTTTCGCCGCAATTGGTTACGGCGGCGGCTGTTGCCCGCGTTGCGGACCCACGTCGGCGGCGACGTCGATCAGGCGGTGCTACGACTGGCGTCGCAGGCGGTGGCCGCCCAGCGGATCGTGGCGGGGGCGGCCGACGCCCTCTGGGGGCTCCTCGACGTCCGGCGGACCGCGTCGCCGGCAGGAGGCGGGGGGGTCACGGACTTGGCCGTGGCGCCTTTGCAGACCGCCGACCCTTATTTGGTGTGCGAGGTGCTGCGGCGGATCTGGCGCGAGGCGGGGTGGCCCGAGCAGCGGATGGCCGCCCGCCATTGGCAGCAGCTCGCAGCGCTGGCGGTGCAAGCATCGGGAACGCTTGAGTTTCCGGGCAGGGTGTCGGCGACGCGTCGCGGCTTGCGGTTGGAGCTGAGGGAGCTCTCTTGACCGCCGGGGCGCGGACTTCCTACGATCCGCCCCGAATCTGCGCAAATTGGGTCGTTCTCGTCAGTCTGACGGCGGCTGCGGCGCAGAGGGGGGCCATCCGCGGAGCGAGGAGTCCGGGGTCGTTGGGGCAGTTCATCAACCAGTGCTGGCGTTTGTTCAAGCTGGGGGGCGCCGGACTCGCGGTGGCCGCCGCGGCGATCAGCGTCTACTTGTACGCGCACTTGGACGACGAGCTGCGGGTGTACGTCGAGGCGTATCTGGCCGAGCGTCTGCCGCAGGTGGAGATTCGGGTGGGGTCGGTGCGGCTGGTCGACGGTCGGGGGATTGTGCTTGAAGACGTGGCCTGCAACGCGATGGCCGACACGGGCCAGCGGCAACAGCTCCTGCGGATTGAGGAGCTGACTCTGGAATGCGACGTGGGCCTGCCGCACATCGTGCAGAAGGGCCCGCAGATTCGCGCCGTCCGCGTACTTCGTCCGCAGCTGTGGCTCAATCGGTCGCGGCGTGGCGCCTGGAACGTGGCCGTCTTCGCCGGGGCGTCGACGGGCGAATTCCGTCCGCCTCCCGTCGCGATCCAAGCGGGGCGGATCCTCTTCACGGACGAGGCGTCGCCGCAAGCGCCGCCGCTGGTTCTGGAGCAGTTCGACCTGAGTCTGGAGCCGCGGGGCGGAGCGGCGGGGGGCGCCGAGTCGATCGCCGCCATGACGGTTCGCGGCGCGGCGGCGGGTCCGCGCTTGCGGCGCGCCGAGGCGGCGGCGGAGATCGACTTGGCAACGGGCGTGATCGAGGGTTCGGTCGCGCTGGAGCAGATGGAGCTGGGCGACGATCTGCAGGCCTGGATCCGCTCGCAACTCGCGGCTCGCTGGCAGCAGACGCGGTTGTCGGCTCGCATCGACGGCACGGCGCAGTTCCGTTGCGCCTTCCGCGGCAACGAGCCGACGACGTGGGAAGCGCACCTGCAAGTGAGCAAAGGGAGCTGGGAAGATCCCCAGTTCGTCCGCCCGGTGGCGGAGCTGGCCGGCGAGGTGCATGCGACGCACGACGCGCTGCGCATCGAGTCGCTGCGCGGCAAGTGGGGAGACGCGGAGGCCGGTTTGTCGTTGACCCGCAACGGCTGGACGAGCCGGTCGCCCCTGGCGGCGTCGTTGCGGATCGTCAACGTCCCTCTCGACCGCCACCTCTACCAGGCCCTCCCCGCGGCGGTCCGCGTCGAATGGGACAAATACCTGCCGGCGGGCGAAGCCGATCTGACGGCCCAGGCGGCGTTCGACGGGGTCGCCTGGAAGCCGAGCGTGGTCGTCGCCGGTCGACGCCTGTCGTTTGAATCCGACCGCTTTCGCTACCGCCTGTCGCAAGGCTCGGGGACGTTGCGCTATTCCGCCGGCGAGAACCTGCAACCGCCGCGGCTCGACATCGACCTTACCGGCTACGGCGGCGGACAACCGATTCGGATCGTCGGCCAGGTCGTCGATCCGCGGCCCGGAGCCGCCGGCTGGGTGGAAATCACGGGCCGCGACGTGGAGATCGACAGCCGCCTGATCGAAGCCCTCGACCCCAAGCCGCGACGGGTCGTGCTGTCCTTGAATCCCGCCGGCCGGATCGACGCGCAGTGGAAACTGCAACGCGCCGCCGGCGACAAGGCGCCGCAAACCTTCCTCCGTCTCGACCTCCGTGACGTCTCGATCAACTACGAGCGGTTCCCCTATCCGCTGCGGGGCGTCACCGGCGTCGTCACGGCCGAGGGCAACCGGTGGACGTTCTCCGACCTCGTCTCCAGCGGGCGGCGCGGCGTGCGGTGCCGCGGACGCCTCGAACCGATCGAGGGAGGGTCGGAACTCGCCCTGCACTTCGAGGGCGAGCAGACCCCGCTGAACGACGATCTGTTCGAAGCGCTCCCCCCGGCGGTCCAGCAGGCCTGGACCGAGATTCGCCCCCGCGGCCACGTCGACTTCCTCGCCGACGTCTACCATCGCACGGGTCTCGACAAGCCCAACATCCGGGTGGAGATCTCGCCGTGCCCCGAGTCGGCCCTCGTCAAACCGACCTTCTTCGACTACTTGATGGACAACGTCGAGGGAAAAATCACCTACCACGACGGCGAAGTGCGTCTGGAAAACGTGCGGTCCACCCACGATCGCACGGCCATCCGCACGAGCGGGCAAGGCTTCTTCGGACCGGACGGCGGCTGGCAATTGCGGCTCGTCGGGCTGACGATCGACCGCGTGACGCCCCGCCGCGACCTGCTCGTGGCCCTGCCCAGGCCCCTGGCGAAACTCGTCGACCAGTTGCGACCGACCGGCAGCTTTCGCGTCCACGACGGGGTGCTCGACTTCCGCCGCGCCGCGTCGCCGATCGCCCCGCTGGAAGCCGCCTGGGACGTCCAACTCGACTGCCACCAGACCGATCTCCAGGCGGGCGTCGAACTGACCAACCTGCACGGCTCGATTCGCCTGACGGGGTCTTACGACGGAGCGCGGGGAGCGACGGCGGGCGAGCTGAATCTCGACTCGGTGACGCTCGGCAACCTCCACCTGACCAACGTCCGCGGCCCCTTGTGGGTCGACGACAACCAGTGCCGCCTCGGACGCTGGGCCACCGAACAGCAAGGCGCCGCCCCGCGACGCCTGACGGCCGTCGCGTACGACGGGCAGGTCGCTTCGGACATGTGGGTCGCCTTCCGCGGCCTGCCCGAATACGGCGTGGAACTGAACGTCGTCGGCGCCGATCTCAACCGCATCGTCGTCGAGGGCCTCCAAGGCAAGTCGCAGTTCGACGGACGCGTCGACGCCGACGTCACGCTCCGCGGCAGCGGCCGCCAACTGGAAAATCTCGGCGGACAGGGCGAGGTGCGCGTCCGCGATGGCAACTTCTACGAACTGCCCCTGCTGATGGGCATGCTCAAAATGCTCCGCACAGGCTCCGCGGACACCACCGCCTTCGATAAAAGCAACGTCAAATTCCGCCTGCAGGGACGCCACATCTACCTCGATCAGCTCGACTTTCTCGGCGAAGTCGTCAACCTCTACGGACGCGGATACACCAACTTCGATCAGGAACTCAAGCTGGTGTTCCACGGAGAGGTCGGACGGACGCCGACCCGGCTGCCGCTGGTCAAAAGCCTGGTCGCCAAAGTCAACCAGCAGGTGCTGCAGATGTACGTCGACGGCTCGCTCAGCAACCCGCAAGTCACCACCGAGGCGCTGCCGGGCGTGAGCCGCTTCCTTGAGCAATTGCAGTCGGATCTCGCCGCCCCTCCGTCGCGCAACATGCAACGCTGACCGCTCCGCCCGCCCGCCCGCGAAGCCCCCCGCCACGCCGGGGAGCCCGCCACGCCAGGGAGATCGCCCATGAGCATCGGCCCCGCCCCGCCCGTCGTCGTCAGCGCCGCCGGCGCCCCCCTCTCCCAAACCGCCGGGGCCGAAACCGAGCGTGTCCAGAAAGAAACCGCAGCCCGCCAACGCCAAACCGACGCCGAACGCCGCGCGGAGCAGGCCGGCGGCATCGGCCCCGCGGAGCAGGATGCGGAGAGCGAAGAACGCGACGCCGACGGCCGCCGCCTGTGGGAGCAGCCGCGCGGCGCCGCGAAATCCCCCCCCGAAAACGAACCGCCGCGCCGGCCCGTCAAGGATCCCTCGGGGGTCGCCGGCAACGCTCTCGACCTGACCGGCTGAAAACCGACGTTGGTCGCCGCCCGCCGCCGCCCTAAAATCCAGCCGCCCGCCGACCCCCTCCCCCGCCGACGCCCTCCCCCGCGAGTCGACCGTGATGCGCTTCACCAAGATGCACGGGGCCGGCAACGACTACGTCTACGTCGACTGCTTCGCCGAGCCCCTTCCCGCCGACGTCCCCGCGCTGGCCCGCGCCCTCTCGGACCGCCATTTCGGCGTCGGCGGCGACGGCCTGATCCTGATCTGTCCCGCCGAGCAGGCCGACGCGGAAATGCGGATGTACAACGCCGACGGCTCCTATTCGGAGAACTGCGGCAACGCCCTGCGGTGCGTGGCGAAATACCTGTACGACCACGGGCTCGCCCGCCGCGACCCGCTGCGCATCCTCACCGGCGGGCGGGTAATGACCACCGCACTGGAGGTCGTCGACGGCCGGGTGCAACGCGTGCAGGTCGATATGGGAGAGCCGATTCTCCGCTCCGCCGAGATCCCCACGACGCTCCCGGGCGATCCGCCGATCGACGCCGAGCTGTCCGCCGGCGGACGCGCGTTCCGCGCCACCTGCGTCTCCCTGGGCAATCCCCACTGCGTGCTGTTCGTCGACGAACTGAGCGACGACCTGGTGCTGCGCATCGGGCCGCTCATCGAACGCGACCCGCGGTTTCCCCGCCGCGTCAACGTGGAATTCGTTGCGGTGGTCGACCGGCAGACGGTGCGGCAGCGGACCTGGGAACGCGGCGCGGGCGAGACGCTCGCCTGCGGCACCGGAGCCTGCGCCGTCGCCGTGGCCGGCGTCCTCACCGGTCGCACCGACCGCCGCGTCAAGGTCCAGTTGCTCGGCGGCGATCTGGACATCGAGTGGCGCGAAGCCGACAACCGGCTGTTGATGACAGGACCCGCCGCCGAAGTCTTCCACGGCCAGTGGCCCGCCGACTGACGCGCGCCGGCCCTCGCCGCGGGCGACGCGCCGCGTCCTCACCCCCTCCCCCCCTGCCCGCTGCACCGCCGGACGCCCCCTCCGACCGACAAGGAATTCGCCTCGATGAACGATCGCTCCCCCCTGCTGCCGCGCCTCGCCGGCCGCGGCGCTGCTTGGGGCATTCGCGCCTGGATGCGGACCATGCACTACCGCGCCGTGCTGCACGACCCGCAGGTCGATCCGCGGCGCCCGGCGCCGACGCCGCGGATCTACGTCTTCTGGCACGAATACATCCTGATTCCGCTCTACCTTCGCGGACATTGCCATCTGACGATGCTCCTCAGCAAGCACCGCGACGCCGACCTGCTGGGCGAAGTCGCCCGCCACATGGGCTTCGACTGCGTCCGCGGTTCGACCTTCAACGGAGCCGCCGCCGCACTGCGGCAACTGTCACGGTGCGGACAAACCCGCCACCTGGCCATCACCCCCGACGGACCGCGCGGACCCCGCCGCACCCTCGCCCAAGGCGCGGTCTTCCTGGCCTCGCGGCTGCAACTGCCCATCGTGCCCCTCGGCTTCGGCATCTGCCGGCCTTGGCGGGCCAACAGCTGGGATCGCTTCGCGGTGCCTCGACCCGGAGCGCGGATCCGCTGCGTCCTCGGCCGCGAAATCGCCGTCGCCCCCGACCTGGGCCGCGACGCATTGGAAGCGCAGCGACTGGCGGTCGAGCAGACGCTCAACGCGCTGACCGACGCCGCCGAGGAATGGGCCGAGAGCGGCCGGACCCTCGAAGGCGCCATTCCGGCACGCCGCCAGGGAACCGCCGCCGCGTCGCCCCGGGCGACCGAGCCCGCCCCCCTGCGGGCCGCCGGCTGACGCGCCGCACCCGTTAACGCCGTCGCCCCCCCTGCGGTTACCGGTAGGGTCCAGCAGGCCGCGCTCGCCGCGGCCGCGTCCCGTGTTTCCCGCGTTTTTTCCTGCCGGCGCCGCGGAACGCCGGGTGCGGCCTACAAAGCCCCCCGGCGTTTCGTCTAGAATGGGGCGGGGGCGTGCGGGATGCCGCCGGGCGTCGCGTTCTGCGAGGCGCGCCGCGTCGGACCGACGCCGCCTCCCGAGATGACCCGCCGAACGCCGCTGCAGAGTTCGCCTCGCGCATGACGACGACGTCTTCCTCCTCGCACGTGCGCGCCCCCGAAGCGTGGAGCGTTTCCGAGCTGACGCTGCGACTCAAGTCGACGGTCGAGGAGCAGTTCGCCGACGTGTGGGTGGCGGGCGAAATCTCCAACTTCTCGCAGCCCCAGTCGGGACACTGCTACTTCACGCTCAAGGACGACGCCGCCCAGCTCCGCGCCGTGCTCTGGAAGAACGCCGCCAGCCGGCTGAAGGCGGCGCTGCAAGACGGGCTGCAGGTCGTCTGCCGCGGACGGCTCGACGTCTACCCGCCGCGGGGAAGCTACCAGCTGGTGGTGCAGCAACTCGAGCTGCAGGGGATCGGGGCTCTCGAGCTTGCCTTCAAGCAACTGCGGGAGAAGCTGGCGGCCGAGGGACTGTTCGATGCGCGGCGGAAACGTCCGCTGCCGAAGTACCCGCGGCGGATCGGCGTGGTGACTAGCCCCACCGGAGCCGCCTTGCGCGACTTTCTCGAGGTGCTGCGTCGGCGTTGGCGGGACGTCGAGGTGCTGGTTCTGCCGGCGCGCGTCCAAGGCGACGGGGCCGAACAGGAAATCACGGCCGGGATCCGCGCGGCGCAGCGATTGCAGCCGCCGCTCGACGTCCTGGTCGTGACCCGCGGGGGCGGCAGTCTGGAAGATTTGTGGTGCTTCAATCACGAGTCGGTCGTCCGCGCCATCGCCGCCAGCAGGTTGCCGACCGTCTCGGCGATCGGGCACGAGATCGACGTCACGCTCGCCGATTTTGCGGCGGACGTGCGGGCCCTCACCCCGAGCGAAGCTGCGGAGCGCGTCGTCCCCTCGGCGGAGGAGGCCTCCGACGCGCTCGATCGCCTGGGGCTGCGGCTGGCTCAGGCCCTCCGCAACCGCGCGGCGCACAGCCGCGCGCGGCTCGACGCTTTGGCCAGCCGACCCAGCCTGACCCGTCCCGCCGACATGGTCCGCAATCTCGCCCGACGCGTCGACGAGTTGTCGGTGCGGTTGCGCACGGCCGGTCGCCACGACGTGCAGCAGCGGCGCGCCGGCTTGGCCGGCATCGGCGGCAAGCTGCACTCGCTGAGTCCGTTGTCCGTGCTCCGCCGAGGGTACAGCGTCACGACCGACTGGAAGACGGGGGCTCTGCTCGAGCGATCGCGTCCCGTGAAGGTCGGCCAACGCGTGCTGACCCGACTCGCCGAAGGAAGCCTGCTCAGCGTCGTCGAAGCACTGGATGTCGCCGAACCCCTGCCGCTGGGCGGAGAAGAGCACGGAGGCCGCGTCTGATGGGCAAGAAAAAATCCGCCGCCGAAGAGACCGAAACGCCCGCCGAGAGCTTCGAGCAATCGCTGGCGAAGTTGGAAGAGGTGGTCGCCAAGCTCGAGAGCGGCAGGTTGCCGCTGGCCGAAGCCTTGTCCGCCTACGAGACGGGGGTCGGCCGCCTGCGGCGATGCTACGAACTGCTGGAACGCGCCGAATTGAAGATTGCCGAAGTGAGCCGCGTCGACGAGCAGGGCCGGCCCCAACTTGCCTCCTACCGCGACGGCGGCGGCAGCGGCCCGCAGGATCTCGCCGACAAGGCCGACGCGCGAAGCCGACGCCGATCCGCGTTGACGCCCCCCGCCCGGGGCGTCGAAGACGCCGATGACGGAGCCTTGTTTTAACCCCTCCCCCCGCCGGACCGCGCCGCGTGCCGCCGAGCCGGCAGCGCGTCGCGGCGACCGCCCCGCGCGGTTGGACGTTCCCATGCACCGCGCACGGAATCGCAGGAATCGACCATGACCGCCAGTGCTGGTTTGCCGTCGCCGATAGGCCATGCTTTTTCCGCCTCGTGCGACGATCCGTTGCGGATCCGCATTGAGGCGGCGCTGCGCGAAGCGAGCACGTTCGACCGCGATTGTCCGCCGCAACTGGGCGAAGCGATCCGCTACAGCCTGCTGGCCCCCGGCAAGCGGCTCCGTCCGCAACTGACGATTCTCGCGGCCGAAGCTTGCGGCGGTTCGCTGGACGACGCCCTGCCGGCCGCGATTGCCGTGGAGATGATCCACGCCTACTCGCTGGTGCACGACGACCTGCCCTCGATGGACGACGACGACCTGCGGCGAGGCCGGCCGACGTGCCACCGCCAGTTCGACGAGGCCACCGCCATCCTCGTCGGCGACGCCTTGCTGGCCCGTGCGTTCGAAGTGCTGGCGTCGCAAATGCCGGCCCCGGAGCGGGCCGTGCGGTGCTGCGCCATCCTGGCGGAAGCGGCGGGAGCGACCGCGCTGGTGGGGGGGCAGGCCGACGACCTTGCGGCGGAGAACCGCCGGGTCAATTTGGACCGGTTGGCCTCGATCCATCGGCGCAAGACCGGCGCGTTGTTCTGCGCGGCGCTCCGCATGGGCGCCGTCGCGGCCGGCGCCGACGAGGCCCGCGAAGCGGCTCTCCACCGCTACGGCGAGGCGCTGGGCCTCGCTTTCCAGATCGTCGACGATCTGTTGGACGTGTCGGGAGCCGAGGAGCAGGTGGGCAAGCGCGTCGGGCAGGATCGTCGCCACGGCAAAGCGACCTACGTCTCCCTGCTGGGCGTCGCGGAAAGCCGCCGCCGCGCCGAGGCGCTTGTCCTCGAGGCGCACGCGGCACTCGAACCGTTCGCCTCCGCGGCGGAGCCGTTGCGGGAACTGGCCGACTTCGTGCAGCGGAGAAACTGCTAATGCCCGCCTTGCTTCCCTCCATCCGCTCGCCCGCCGATCTGCGGGGCCTGTCGCTGGCCCAACTCGAGGCGCTGGCCGCCGAGATTCGCGAGGTGCTCTGCAACCTGATCGCCTGCCGCAGTGCGCACTTCGCCTCCAACCTGGGCGTCGTCGAGCTGTGCCTCGCGCTCCACCAGACCTTCGACTTCGCCCGCGACCGGCTCATTTGGGATACGGGCCACCAGATCTACCCCCACAAGCTCGTGACGGGACGCTACGCGCAGTTCTCCACGATGCGCACCAAGGGGGGCTTGATGGGCTATCCCAACCCCCAGGAAAGCCCTTACGACCTTTTCATGACCGGGCATGCGGGGGCCAGCGTCTCAACCGCCCTGGGCCTCGCCAGCGGCGACGCATTCCTGCGTCCCGAAGAAGCGCGGTTCACCGTGGCAGTGATCGGCGACGGCGCGTTCCCCTCGGGAGTCGTCTTCGAAGCGCTCAACAACGTCCGCCGGCAAAGCGGCAAGCTGCTCGTGGTGCTGAACGACAACAAAATGTCGATCTGCCCCCGCGTCGGCGGCGTCGCCGATTACCTCGACCGGTTGCGACTCAACCCGGTGTACGCAGGCCTCAAGGACGAGGTCGTGAAGGTCCTGAACAGAGTCCCCCTGCTCGGCGATCCCGCCGAACGGCTGCTCGTCCAGCTCAAGGAAGCGGCCAAGGCCGGCCTCAGCGGCGGCATGATGTTCGAAGACCTGGGCATGCGCTACATCGGCCCCATCGACGGCCACAACATCGGCCTGCTCCGCAAGTATTTGCGAATGGTGCAACGGATCGAAGGTCCCGTGCTGCTGCACGTCGTTACCGAAAAAGGCCACGGCTTCCAACCGGCGGCCGAAGATCCCGTGAGCTTCCACGCACCCCCGCAGTTCCAGCGGTGCGAGGAAAAAATCGTCGCCATGAAGAAGTCGTCGGCCCGCGGATACACGCACGTCGCCGCCGACGCCATCCACGCGCAGATGCAGGCCCGTCCGCACGTCACCGTGCTCACCGCCGCCATGTGCCAGGGGAACAAGCTGGAACGGATCCGCGACGAGTTTCCCGACCGCTTCTTCGACACCGGGATTTGCGAAGCCCACACGGTCGCCTTCGCCGCCGGACAAGCCAAGGCCGGCATGCGCCCGATCGTCGACATCTACAGCACTTTCCTGCAACGCGCTTACGACCACATTTTCCAGGAAGTCGCCCTGCAAAATCTCCCCGTCGCCTTCATGCTCGATCGCGGCGGTCTGGCAGGCCCCGACGGCCCCACGCACCATGGCGTCTTCGACCTCAGCTACCTGAGGCCCTTTCCCAACATGACCGTCATGGCCCCGGGAGACGCTCTCGATCTGCCGCTGATGCTCGACTTCGCGTTGCGGCTCCCCGGCCCCTCCGCCATCCGCTACCCCAAGGCGAACGCCGTGGAAACGACCCGCGACGTCGCCCCCATCGTTTGGGGCAAGGCCGAGGTGATCCAGCGCGGACCGGACGGGTGCCTGATCGCCTGCGGGCCGCTGCTCGACCGCTGCCTCGAGGCCGCCGAGCGACTCGCGGCCGACGGCCGCCGCGTGACCGTCATCAATGCACGGTTCGTCAAACCGCTCGACGCCGAGGTCCTCGTGGACGCGCTGCGCCAGTCCCCCTGGACCGTGGCGGTCGAAGAAAACGCCCTGATGGGCGGCTTTGGCAGCGCCCTGCTCGAAGCAGCCAACGAACGGGGCGTCGACGCCCGGCGCCTGCGGCGGCTCGGCATCCCCGACGTCTACGTCGAGCACGGCGAACGCGACGAGTTGCTGACCGACCTGGGTCTCGACGTCGACGGGATCGTCGCCGCCTGCCTGGAACTCGAACGCTCCGTCCCGACGCCGTCGGCAGCAAACCTCTGACGCGTTGCCGCCGCCTGCCGCGCGCGGCCGAACGATTCCCCCCCGACCGCTCCCCGACAGCCCCCGACCGCGTCCGGCGAACGACCATGGCCCGCGAACGACGCCCGCAGCCCCGCAAACCGGCAGTCAAATTCGCCCACCTCCGCAAGAAGATGGAGCGTCTCAAGCTGCCTGCCCGACCGCAACCGCGAACCGGCCGCGGCCGCTGACCGGCCGCAACCGCCGACCCGACCGTCGCCACGGCCAACCGCCGCCCCGATCGAAGCCAGGCGCGATCGAAGCCGCGCGGAATCGAAGCCGCGCGGAATCGAAGCCGGGCGGGCCGCGGCTCTCGCTCGACCCCCGGGCGCTCGGCCCCCGGGCGCTCGACGCGCAGCCGCCTACGGCCCGTCGGCGTTCGCTCGCTTGCCGCCCCCGTCGCGGCCTACAGCCGACGCCCCGGCACCTTGCGTTTGCGGCGTTCAGCCGTCGCCCCTCCGACTCCGACAGGCTCGGCGGCGGCGGTTGCGGCGGGTTTCTCCCGACGATCGCGGCGCGGCCCCTCGGTCGCCCCCGAACCGTTCCGCCGAGGCCGCTGACCGCGTGCGGAAGACGGCCGGCGGCCCCGGGACTCGGCCGCGGGCTCGCTGGGATCGGCGGTCGCCGTCTCGGAGACCGCGAACTCCGCCGGGGTCGGAGCCACCTGCACGGCGCTGCGGGTCAGTTTCTCGATCATCCGCAGCCGGCTGCGTTCGTCACGGCTGCAGAGCGCGACGGCGATGCCGCTGGCTCCGGCCCGCCCCGTGCGGCCGATGCGGTGCACGTAGACTTCCGGCGCCTCGGGCAGCTCGTAATTGATCACGTGGGAAACGCCGCGGATGTCCAGACCGCGCGAGGCGACGTCGGTCGCCACCAGGACCGGCGGCTGCGACGACTTGAACTGCTCGAGAGTGCGCGACCGCGCGTTCTGGCTTTTGTTGCCGTGGATGGCCGACGCGCGGATGCCGGACCGTTCCAGCAACTTGACGACCTTGTCGGCTCCGTGCTTGGTGCGCACGAAGACGAGCGTCCGCTCCCAGGCGGTGTTTTGCAGGTAATGAGCCAGCATGCGGGGCTTCTGCTTGGCGTCGACGAAGAACACCGTCTGCTCGACGGCGTCGATCGTCGAAGCGACCGGGGACGCCTGCACGCTGTGGGGATTGCGGAGCCACTGCGCCGCAAGACGGCGAATCTCTTCGGGCATCGTCGCTGAAAACATCATCGTTTGCCGCGCCGGAGGAGTCGCCCCGACAATCCGCTTCAGCGCTGGCAGGAAGCCCATGTCGAGCATCTGGTCGGCCTCGTCGAGGACGAGCATTTCGACGTGGGTCAGCCGCACGAAGCCTTGCTGCATCAGGTCGAGCAACCGCCCCGGCGTGGCCACGACGGCGTCGACGCCGCGCTGCAGCGCCCGCACCTGCGGCTGCTGGCCCACGCCGCCGAAAATGACGGCGGTGCGGAGAGGGGTGAACTGGCCGTACTTGGCGAAACTGGCGCTGACCTGCA
>Ga0169931_10003744_pt1 | contig 23970 bp, 21 predicted proteins | sample Kivu_15m_20L_FD_129675 | JGI IMG/M metagenome (GOLD analysis project Ga0169931, IMG submission 129675) | Freshwater microbial communities from Lake Kivu, Western Province, Rwanda to study Microbial Dark Matter (Phase II) - Kivu_15m_20L... | ecosystem: Environmental > Aquatic > Freshwater > Lake...
ATCAAACCTTGCTGGAGCGTTTTCCACGGGCTGCAGAGGCCTCTGACGCGCTATTCGCCCTTGCTCGACTGGCGTTCGACTCCGGCGACATGCGCGGGGCAGGTGTTCTCTTCGGACGTTACGCGGCCAACCACCCGAACGGTACCTTTCACGAGCAGGCACTCGGACGTTGGCTCGAGGCGCTCGTGCGCGACGGTGATTCTGCAGAGTCCCGGCGCATCGCCCGCGTCTACATTGGATTGTATCCCCATGGCGATCACCTCAAGATTGCGCGAGCGTGTCTGCAGCCAGACGGACCATGACCCTCGCCTCGCTTGGTGTGTCACTTTTCCTCTTGCTTGCAACAGCAGAGCCCGGCGCGACACAGGCCCCGTCGGATGCGATCATCGACAACGGCGTTGGCCCCGCGATCATCGCCGAATTCCAAAAAGAGCTTGGCACCTACGGCTTCGACGAGAAGTCGCAACACGTACCCCGACCACAATTTTCGGTATCGCCAGAGGGGACAACCATCACCTCACTCGGCGACAACACCGTGGTGACGGTGTCGCTCGATCTCCTGAAGGCGAGTCGACTCGAACGCCGTCGGCACTTCATCATGGTGATCGAAAAAGCCCGGGCCCTGCAGGACGTATCGGCGGTCCCGGCGCGTCCGCTTGAGACCGAGAATACGCAACCGCAAGCGCCGGTTGAGGTGGCAACGCCGGTGACGCAAGCCGTGCCACCTCGCCCCGCAGAGGCACCGACGCAGCCGCTTGCACCGAGAAAGCCCGTGGATCTCGGCGCAGCCACCCGTCTCTCTTACAATGCCGGCGACATCGGGTTTACCACGCACGCAGCCCTCATCGGACAGCTGCACGCCCGACCCAGTCTGGTCCTGTTCACACGCGTTCTTTGGCCCCTGCAGGAGTCGACGCAGGAGACCGAAAAACAGGTCGCGCGACTCTGGACGTTTGGCTGGGATCTTGGTGCGGCCTTGATCCATCGCGAGGGATACCTGCGGCCATACGTCTCACTGGCCGTCGGGAGTCGGCTCCTGCTTATCGATACCAGACTCAACTCTCGCAGCGCCGTCACACGCCTTGGTGTCAACGCCAACGGCGCGACAGGCGTTCGAATGGAGCTGACCGACAACGCGTCGTTGTTCCTGCAACTTGAGGTCGGATACGACGGCACGCTCGGAAACGACGGTTCAACACCAGAGCCGGTCCGAGGGCTCGCGGGGCTCAGCCTCGCATCTTCCATCGGAATTCTCTTCCTTCGCTGATCAGCAAACGGGCCGTCGATACACCTTGTGGGTGGAGATCATCCACCATGCCTTTTGTTCCGATTCCCCCACCCTCGCTCTGCCAGTGAGTATCGTTTGGTTTCTGCGCTAGGATGTCGTCGCGATCTGCCGCACGACAACTGCCATGGACAACCGACTCACGCCGTCTGACCCACCTCCCGACGCAACGCTTGCGTCCACCAGTAAAAACTCCGATATCCGACTGCTTGCCGGACCCCAGGGCCGCCTTGCCGAGGCCCTCCGGGTGTTTCGCATCGCCGCCGAGTTCATCCGTGGCTTTCGAGCCCTGCACTTCGTTGGCCCCTGTGTGACCGTTTTCGGCTCGGCCCGCTTCGGCGAAAGCCATCCGTATTACAACATGGCACGCGACATTGGTCAGCGGCTGGCCAGGGCCAAGCTCACCGTCTTGACCGGCGGTGGTCCCGGAATCATGGAGGCCGCCAACCGAGGCGCCCACGAATCGGGGGGAACATCGATTGGTCTCAACATTCTGCTGCCGATGGAACAACAGGCGAACCCATACGTGGATCGCTTCGTCACCTTCCGCTATTTCTTTGTTCGCAAGGTGATGCTGGTCAAATACAGCCACGCCTTCATCGTCCTGCCGGGCGGATTCGGCACGCTCGACGAGCTCTTCGAGGCGATCACCCTCATCCAGACCAAGAAGATTCAACGGTTCAAGGTGGTCTTGATGGGGCTCGACTACTGGAAGCCGTTGCTGGATTTCATTCAGAAAGACATGGTCAACGCCAAGACCATCAGCGGCGATGATCCGCAGTTGATCACGGCCACAGACGACCCCGAAGAGGCGATGGCCGTCATCACCGGGGCCGGCGCCTCTTCAGAACGGCAGAGCCGAATGCGGCGCCGCAGTTGGCTTGGCGAACGCTAGAGCGGACGCAGCTTCAGATTTCGGAACGAGGCACGGTTGCCGTGATCCTGCAGCAGGATGCGTCCCTTTGGCTGCTGTCCAAAACCTTCGTAGGTCGCGTACTTGCTGCGCGCAACCAGCGCACGGAACATCTGCGTGAGCCGCTCGTATTCGACGACCTTTGTTCCGTTGAGCCAGTGCTCGACATGGCTGCCCTTGACCACAATTCGCCCCTCATTCCACTCGCCGATCGGTCGCAAGGGACGCTTCTCGGCCGGAATCAGGTCATAGAGCGAGGAGAGCTGTCGATTGCCAGCCGTCCCCTTGTTCGCATCTTCGTGCTTCGCATCGTCGAGCATCTGGTACTCGAGACCGATCGAGGAGCCCTTTGAACCGTAGCTCTCCTGCACGAAATATTTGAGGCCGCTGTTTGCACCCGGGGTCAACCGGAACTCGAACTTCAGCTCGAAGTTTCCGTACTCCGCCTCGGTGACGATGTCGCCACCGTGCTCCGATTCTCCGCCACCGGATTCGAGCACGGTCAGGATGCCGTCCGTGATCTCCCAACCCTTGGCGGGAAAGGCGTCCTTCTTCGCGCCCCGCCATCCGGCCGTCGTCTTGCCATCAAAGAGCAGCCGCCAGCCGGCCTTCTTTTCGGCCTTGGTCAACGTGTTGAGCCCCGGCGTCGTCTGCGCCTGGGCGGCGCCGGCCGAGAAACCACACAACAGGAGGCCAACCAAGAATCGCTTGACGGTGTGAAGCATTCTCAGATTACACCTTTAATCATCGGGAAATTCAAGTGAGAACGACGACAGAGGGCGGACTCGCCTGTGCGCTGGATCGTGCAGGGCGACGCAACGCGTCTACCCCGCAATCGAGATCACGAGCTGCTGACCGTCCCTCAGGACTGTCACCCTGCCCCATCCGCCGCGGAGGAGCGCCTTCTCAAACTGTTGCAGAACCTCGACCGTCGCGATCGTTCGGTTCACGCCCATGATGATGTCACCGTCGCGCAGCTCACCGCTTGTGGGGCCACGTGGATTGACGAACACCACACGCACGCCCTGGCCGTTGTTCAGGCCCGCAGCCTGTGCTTCGTTTGCAGAAAGCGGCGTGACCACGATATCGAGCACACGCAGCTCGACGCCGGAGGCCCGCTCATCGAGCACAACCTTCACCTCAAAGGCCTGCTTGCCGCGAATCCCCTTCAACACCAACGGCGTTCCCGGGGCAAGCGTCGCCACGGCCTGTGCGAGCGCGTTCTTTCTGTCCAGCTTGCGACCACCTATCTCGGTCAACACGTCGCCAGCCTTCACACCGGCCTTTGCGGCTGGCGAGCCGGGGACCACGCTGGCGACAAACGAGCCGGTTTTCTGGTCAGTTCCGAGCGCAGAGGCGTTGTCGTGCGACAGCTCCTCGGTCTGCACGCCAAGGAAGCCGCGCGACACGCGCCCCGAGCGCTGCAGCTGTTCCGCGATCTGCATTGCAAGATTGATGGGGATGGCGAAGCCAACGTTCATCGCCACGGCGGGGTTCAAGATGGCGCTGTTGACGCCAATTACCCGGCCCGCAAAGTCGAACAGAGGACCGCCCGAGTTGCCCTGATTGATGGCCGCATCGGTCTGAATGAAATCCTGAAACTGCTCGGGAACGTCGCCGAGTGACGTGCCAAGAGAGCGATGCTTTGCGCTGACGATCCCCATCGTCACGGTCTTGCCCAGCCCAAGTGGATTGCCGATCGCAACCACATAGTCACCAACGCGAACGGCATCCGAGTTGCCAAGCACCGCCGCACGAAGATCAGCCGGAGGCTTGGCGATCTTCACCACGGCGACGTCGTTGGTCGGATCGCTTCCGACAACGGTCGCCGCGAGCTTGCGTCCATCGTCGAGCACAACCTCAACCTCGTCGGCGCCTGCAACAACGTGATTGTTGGTCAGAACGATCCCGGACTTGTTGATGATGAAACCAGAGCCAAGGCCGCGCTGAACATCCTCACGGGTCGGAGCACGTCCACCCATGCGCTCGCGCAGGTATTCCATCAAGGGCGGCTCCCGCAGCACGCGTCGGATGATCTTGGTGCTTTGGATCGCGACCACCGCGTGCTCAACCCGCTCGACGAGCGGCGCGATCGAGCCTCGCATTTCGCCGGGCGTGGGAACGTCCGCGGGAGGCGACGGCGTTGGTGCCGGCGTGGGCCTGGGGCTGAGCTGCGCGACCGTGACCGGGATCGGCTCCTGCGGTGGCAGCGGCGTGAATGCGCCAGAGCTGTAGAGACCTGCCGCAGTCGCGAGAAGCACGCCACCGGTCAACCAAAGCTTCCAGGGCGCTCGAACTGCTCGCATGTCTTCTATTGCGCCTCGTTCATTCACCATGGGAAGGAAAGCCTCCCTGCCTAGTTTAGCCGCGATAGACGACGATGCCGCGGGTCGGATCGTAGGGCGTCAATGCGATGGTGACGTTGTCACCGAGGACGACGCGGATGCGATGCTTCCTCAGTTTTCCGCCCAGGTGGGCGAGGACCTGATGCCCGTTTTCGAGCTCGATGCGAAAATTGCCCGCCGGCAAGACCTCGACGACCTTGCCTTGAAATTCAATATGTTCTTCTCGGGCCATAAGTTTCTGCTTCTTCTCGCCTTGAAATTGGGTCGGAACCCTACAGCTTGGAACGCATGCGGTCAACACCCCAGAAACCCCGGTTTTCACTGGACTTTTGACCCCATGAGGCACCTTTCTCGCAAACAGTAGCTAGAATGCGCCCCACAACCATGGACGAGCCCCAGGAATTGCCGGCCGAAAAGGCCGACTCGACGGCCGTTCCGGCCACCGCCGGGGGGCTCGTGGCCCGCTACGTCGACGATCCCACGTCGCTCATTGGCGGCAACCGGGTAGGCCTGCAGCGCAACGGCGCCGAGGCCTACCCCGCCTGGCTGCAGGCCATCGCAGGCGCCCGGCACCGCATCTCCATGGAGATGTACATCTTCGCGAGCGATTCGACGGGACAACGATTCGGCGACGCCCTGTGCGCCGCCGCCCGAAGGGGTGTCGTGGTACGTTTACTCTACGACCATATCGGATGTCGCGACACCGACCCGGCGTTCTTTGAGCGCCTACGGCAGGCCGGCGTTCGCGTTTCGGTCTACCACCGCGTTCGAACATGGCGTCCGAATTTCTGGCGCCTGTTCCGGCGCAACCATCGCAAGACCATCGTGGTGGACGGCACGCTCGCGTTTGTGGGTGGCCTCAACATCGCAGACGAGTGGGCACCCCAAAGCGACGATGGCGGAAACTGGATCGACCTTGCCGTTTCGGTCCAGGGGCCGGCTGTTCGCGCGATCGAAACCGCGTTCGCGCACACCTGGAACCACCGCAACAAGAAACGCTACCGCCTCGACGTCGAACAGACACCAGCGGTTGCCGGCGACGCCCCGCTTGCGGTTATCTCGAACGGTGAGTTTCGCGATCGATTCACGATACGTCGAAGCGTACTACACGCGACCCATCACGCCAGGACACGCATCTGGATCGCGAACGCCTACTTCATGCCCGATCGGGGCATTCTTCGGGCGCTCCGTCGGGCCGCACGCGACGGCATCGACGTGACCGTGCTGATCGCGCGAAACACGGACAGTCGGGTTGTCGATCTGGCGGTCCGCGCACATCTGGATTCGCTGTTGAAAGCCGGCGTCAAGATTTATCTGCACCCAACCTTCGTACACAGCAAGACCATGTTGGTCGACGATGCGTTCGTCTCCATCGGCACCTACAACATGGACCACCGGTCGTTGTCCTACAACCTTGAGATGGTGATCAACGCCGTGGATTCCGAGCTCGCAAGGATGCTGTCCGAAACGCTCCAATCGGATTTCGAGGAGGCGGCCCCGCTCGATCTCGTCAACTTCTCCAATCGCGCGATCTTCGATCGAATCCTCGAACGCCTCGCCTATCTGCTGCGCAAGTGGCTGTGATCGGTCATACGAATTCGACGATCACCGGCGCGTGATCGGACGGTTCCTTGCCCTTCCGGGCCTCGCGGTCGACGCTCGCCCTCTGCGCGCGGTCCGCCAATTTTCGCGTGCACAGCAGGTGATCAATGCGCAATCCGCGATTCTTCGGGAAACCAAGCTGTCGGTAATCCCACCACGAATAGAGGCCGCCCTCTTGATGAAAGCGTCGATACACATCCTGTAGACCCCAGTCGATGAGCCGACCAAAGGCCGCCCGTTCCGATGGATGGCACAACACCTGATCCCGCCAGCCATCCGGATCGTAGACGTCGCGATCATCGGGGGCAATGTTGTAGTCGCCACAAAGCGCGAGCTCGACATCGGGCGTCGCATTGCGCTCCAGCCAGGTCTGTAGGCGTGAGAGCCACCGCAGCTTGTATTCAAACTTGGGATCACCGACCACCTTGCCGTTCGGCACGTAGAGGCTCGCGACGCGAATGCCGGCGACCGTCGCACAGATAAAGCGCGCCTCGGCATCGGCATCGCCGTCACCGAATCCTGTCGTGACGTCGACCACCGGCTGACGCGAAACGATCGCCACGCCGTTGTACGTGCGTTGCCCAAAGACCGTGCAGGTGTAACCGAGCGCGGTGAACGCCTCGTGCGGAAAATCCGCGTCTTCCACCTTCGTCTCCTGCAGGCATACAACATCGGGCCTGGCGCTCTCCAGCCAGGCGGTCACGCGGGGAAGTCGAGCCCGCACCGAGTTGACGTTCCAGGTCGCCAGTTTCATCGCGAGCGACTATACTCCCGGGCGTCTTCGTTTCGAGACCACACGGCAGCTAAAACATGAAAATCCACACCGGAAGCGATCACGCTGGGTTCAAACTCAAGAACCGGCTCGTGGCCCATTTGAAAGATCGAGGTCACGACGTGGTGGATCATGGCGTTCATACGCCAGAGCGTGCCGACTATCCCGATTCCGCTGCGCTCGTCGGGCGGGCCATCCGTGAAGACGCGGGCAGTCTGGGCGTTCTGGTTTGTGGCTCGGGACTCGGCATTTGCATTGCGGCCAACAAGATTCACGGCATCCGCGCGGCCTCTGCGTGGAACATCGAGAGCGCACAGCTCGCGCGCGCGCATAACAACGCGAACGTGGTTTGTATCGGCGAACGATTGATCACCGAGCAGGAATCGCTTCAGATCGTGGACGCCTTCCTGACAGGCACCTTCGAAGGGGGCCGTCATGCGGATCGGGTTGAGAAGATCACACAGCTTGAAACAACCGAGGCTGAATCCTCTGGGAAGTGTGGCGCTTGATCGTTCTTGCAGGCGAGATCAGCGCAGGCACCTGTCGACTTGCTTTATTCCGAGAACAATCTTCCCTCTTTGAGCGCAGCTATTCGAGTACCGATTTCGGTTCCGTCGATGCCGTCGTCGAAAAGTTTCTCCACGAAGCGCGCAAGGCCCTCGGACCCGACACGCAACCCCGCAGGGCGTGCCTAGGTGTTCCGGGACCGGTTCAGGACGAGACCTGCAAGGTCACCAATTTGCCGTGGTTTGTCGAGGCCCGGACCATCGAGCGGCGAACCAAGATCGAATCCGTAACACTGATCAATGACTTTCAGGCGATCGCGATTGGAACGACCGTGCTTGGGAGCGAACACCTCGTACAAATCGGTGGAGGGCCTCGCAAACCAGAGGCCCCGATGGCGGTCGCAGGTGCGGGAACGGGCCTCGGTGAGGCCTTCCTCGTTTGGTCGAAGACGGACGCTCGATATCAGGTCATCCCGTCCGAAGGTGGGCATGTCGAGTTCACGCCAAGAACGGGGCTTGAAGCCGGCCTCGGCACTTACCTGTCCGGGAGGTACGGACGGGTCTCCTACGAACGCGTCCTTTCGATGCGGGGCCTGGCCGACATCTTCGGATTCCTTTCAAGTGAGCCCGCGCTCGCGCCGCTGGTCCTGGACGAAACCCGAGCTCAGCTTGTTACCGAGGATCCGACCGTCGTCATCACACGGCAGGCGGCCGACAATCGAGATCCCATTTGCGCCATGGCGGTCAACCAATTGTGTTCGACACTCGGGTCATTTTCAGGAAACATGGCCTTAACTTTTTTGGCGACGGGCGGCGTCTATATTGCCGGATCGTTAACGCCACGTTTACTCCCGTTTCTGCAAAATGGGGTATTTCGGCAGTCTTTCGAGGCAAAAGGCCGGTTTCAGCCGCTTATTTCGCAGATTCCCTGCTTCGCCATCACGCACCCACAAGTAGGTATTCTGGGCACAGCGTCGATGGCCGCAAGAGGCTAAGTTACCAAAGTTTTTCGATCCGGAAACGCAGCGGATACGAGCGATCTCGTACCGTGAGCTGCGTTGCAGAATACTGACCGACAGACGACCCTCGCGCAGCTCGCCTTGATTTCAGAACAGGTGGGAATGGCAGGGACACGCTCTCCTTCGAGGGAGCTCGTCATGAGTGCGATCCCTGCACCCGCGAAGATTCTGAAATACGTTCCGCTTCCCGACAGGATCTCGCTGCCCCTGCGACAGCTCTGTGAGACCGACGGGGCTCGCGGCAAATGGACAGTCGCGCGTCTGCTCTCCATTCCCGGATTCGGACTCGGTAGCCTTCACGAGATTCTACGAAACGCCTCGCTGGAGTTCGGCCGTGAGCTCACACCGGAACCAAGAATCGACGTGGAAGACGAGGTTGCCGCCATCGTCGCCAACCGAAAGCAACGGGAACAGGGCCTCAAGCATTACGATGTTCTGGATCGGGTGATCGAGATCATTCGGCAAGGGGCACCCGCCTCGGAGAAAGTCACCCTGGCGAATATCGAAGCGGCTCGACTGTCACGCGGAGAGCTTCGGTTGTCGGACATCGAGCGCGCATGTCGTTTTCGCGGCGACGCGGTTCCGTTCCGTATTCTGCGACGCGGAGAGATGACCCTCGTGGTGACGCCGTCTCAGTTTGCAAATGCTGAACGTGTACAAACGGTTGCGGTGCGAACCGTCGCTTCCTGGGGCGCAGCGCGCATCGCGCAACTGGCCGAGCACGCTGACGTGGACGACAAAGAATTCGTGACACGCGTCGTCCAGGCTCACAGCGAATTTCAATGGCTGGATGAGCGGACGGGTTGGTTTTGGTTCGCAAGCCCGCGTTCGCGACTGGTTCGTGCCATCCAGACCGCACAGGTGGAGCAACCTGTGAGCGGAATCGAGGCGCTTGCGTTCCTGCTGTTCTCGCGACGTCCGAGTGAGTTTGTCCTACCGGTACCGGTTCTTTCGGCCCTGATCGCACAGCTCCCGAACCTTTGTGCGACCTGAGCGACTCGCTGCTATCGTGTAGCGTCACGATGAGCACCTTGTCCGTCATGGATACCCACTGTCACCTCGACTTCGAGGACTTTGGAGACGATCTACCCGCGGTGATTGATCGGGCGCGAAAGGCCGGCGTCACACGGATGATCTGCATCGGCGCCGGTCGGGATATCTCGTCGGCCCGAGGTGCGGTGGCGCTCAGCGAACGCGAAGCCGATATCCACGCGACCGTCGGCATCCATCCCCATGATGCCGGTGGACTGACCGAGGCGATGTGGGAGGAGCTGGAAACGCTTGCAAGGCATCCACGCGTGGTGGCCATCGGCGAGTCCGGCCTCGACTATTACTACGACCAGTCGCCTCGAAACCTGCAACAGTCGGCCTATCGACGTTTCGTCGACATGGCACGAAGGCACAATCTCACCATCATCTCGCACGTTCGTGACGCCCACGCAGACGCCATTTCGATCCTGAAGGAAACTGCAGCCCACGAGCTGCGCGGGATCGTCCACTGCTTTACCGGCGACGCTGAAGACGCGCGGCGGTACCTTGAGCTCGATCAGTACCTGTCCTTCTCCGGAATTCTCACCTTTCGCAACGCCGAACCGGTACGCGAGGCGGCAAGGTTTGCGCCGATGGATCGCATTCTGATCGAGACCGATGCGCCGTACCTTGCGCCCATCCCCCACCGGGGCAAGCGCAACGAGCCTGCCTATGTACTTGAAACTTTGAGGCTTTTGGCTGAGCTCAAGGGTATTTCCCCCGAGACGATGGCGCGGCAAACCTGGCTCAACTCCGAGCGCGCGTTTGCCCTCCCGGCCGCCGCACCCGCGTGAAACGCACCGACCGCGTCACTGGCGGATTGACCGCTTCCCCGCCGTCGCTCCATACTGACGGACCCATGACCGAACCCCTTGCAGTGCGTCTCGGATACCAGGACCTGGATACGTTCGTCACGCGATTCGCGCCAAACGTAACACGAACCGGCGTGTTCATCGCGAGCAAGACGCCACGTCCGGTTGGGGCAGAATTTCGTTTCGAGATTTCTTTGGTCGGGGGACCCATCGTGCTCTCCGGACAGGGACGCGTCACCTGGGTGAAGGCGTTTGATCCCAATGCGCCGCGACAGCCCCATGGCATGGGTGTCGATTTCATCGAGCTGGATTCGCAGTGTCAGCCGCTGCTCGAACAATTGCTGGTCAGCCGCGAGAGCCGCTCTCGCCGGACCTCGGCGATCCCGATGCAACCGATGGGCAATGAACCAAGCCGCCCAACCGAGAAGGACCTTGATTCCATGGGCATCGACGCCTCCGTCTCCGATGCGTCCATTGGCCGGGCCATTCGTTACGCGCGTTCACTGACCGCCCGAGGCGGCGATGATCTGGATGCATTGCTCAAGGACGACAAGACCGATGGCGTCCCATCAGCCAGCCTCTCCGAGGCATTGTCGGGACTCGCCGAGTTTGTTCGGCCCCGGACGCGCTCCGGAATGTTCCAGATTCCACCCGAGCTGCGCGACAAGAACGGCGACTAACGTCGGCGCAGTCGACCCACGATCTTGAGTGGGATCGACGAGAGCGAGCGCGCACCGGGATAACCCGCTGCCCCCAGGACGACGGCGTATGCGACAAAGGCCACAATGATGGTGGCAAACAGTGCGCCCGCGTTTACCAGTCTGCTCATGCCCACGAGGCCATTGCCAAGCCGCAGGCCGCCCCAGACCACGGCAACCAAGGCGGCCGAGGCAAGTCCGAGGGACCCAATGCGGCGAAGGTGCCCGCCCGCGGCCGCATCGTGCAGCGGCAACGGTCCAATCACGCGATGGAAGGCGATCCGCAACACAAGGTAGTTCACCGTCGCGGCCAGCGTGGTTCCCAGCGCGAGACCTGGTGCCCCCAGGGACCGGTAGGTGAGCGCATTGAAGGCGACATTGACAGCAACCGCCGTCATCGACGCGACCATCGGTATCCGCGGACGGTCGATGGCATAAAACCCAGGGACGAGGCTCTTGACGAGGCTGTATGGCACGACGCCGAGCATGTACATTCGCAACACATCCGAGGTCGCCATCACACCCTCGTGGGAGAAACGACCCCACTTGAACAGCATCGCGACGACCGGCTCGGACAACATGATGAGTCCGATCCCGCTTGGAAGCGCCAACATCCAAACGGCCGACAACCCCTCGGCGGTGCGCACAGACAACGCGGCACGATCACCACGGGCCGCCTCCTGTGAGACACGCGTCGTGGTCACGGTTGCCAAGGCGACACCAAACAGGCCTATGGGCAAATAGAACAGGCGAAACGCATTGCCGAGATAGGTCACCGGGCCATCGCCGAGCGCCGACGCAAAGCGCGTGTTTACGAAGACGTTGACCTGCACGGCGGCGAGCCCAATCACCGCAGGGGCCATCAGACGGGCGATGCGCCTGACCCATGGATCACCCCAGATGCCAAAGGCAAGCGCAGGCCGGTAGCCGGTTCGCCACAGGCTTGGAACCTGCACGCCGGTCTGGACCACCGCCGCCGCCACCGTTCCCATCGTGAACCACCACAACCCGCGATCGGGATCGGTGTGCAAAAGCCAGATGAAAAGGCCGAAGCCAATCGACGTGACGTTGAACAACGCCGGCGCAAAGGCCGGCATCACGAATCGACCCTCGGCGTTCAACATGCCCATGAACACTGCGCCCAGGCTGATGAGCAGCAGGATGGGCATCAGCCAGCGCGTCAGCGTGACGGTCAGCTCAACCTTGCGTACGTCGCCCGCGAACTCGCCCGAGATCAAAGCCACAACCGGCCCGGGAAAAAGCAGGCCCAACACCATCAACAACCCGACGACAATGCCAACCGCGGCGAGCACCCGATTCGCAAGTTGATGCGCGCGTGCCTTACCCTCCTTTTCCAGCGTCGCAGCAAAGGTGGGCACGAACGCGCTCGAGAGCGCGCCCTCGGCGAAGAGGTCGCGCAGCAGGTTCGGGATCTGAAAGGCGACGCGGAAGGCGTCCGTCATCCAGACGGGGAACAACGCCAGGAAGACCGCGTCTCGTATCACGCCCAGCACACGCGACACCATCACCGCGACGCTGACCGGCATCGACGAGCGCAGGGTGCTTTTTCCCGAAGGCGTGCTCATGCCGATCTCCGGGACATGGCGACGGACAGGGTGCGAGGCACCATGTCGAGACTCTACTCGACGACTTTCCTGAAGCCGGTTTTATGTGCAGCCGAGATCGGAGCCAGCTCGAGATCGACGAGGCCCTTGACGACCAGCTTACGACCGCCTGTACGACCGATGACCTCGAAGGGCACGTTTGCGGCCGCAGCCTGCGCCCGTACCTTTTCAAGGTTCTCTGCCGTGACCGACAGCAGCGCCCGCGATGGCGCCTCGCCGAAGAGCGAGGCAACCGGCGCCAGGCCGTCTTTCAGCTCGACCTCGCACCCGATGGCTGGGGACGCCGAGATGCAACACTCCGCAAGCGCCACGCCGATGCCGCCCTCGGACAGATCGTGAGCCGAACGAACAAGGCGTGCGTCCGCAAGAGCAATACAGAGCTGGTGCAGCCGGTGCTCGGCGTCGATGTCAAGACGAGGTGGGCGGCCGGCGACCTTGCCGTGCACAACCTTGAGGTACTCCGAACCACCCAGATCCGTTGAGGCCTTGCCGAGCACGACGATCACGTCTCCCTCGCCCTTCCAGGCGTGGGTCACGGTCTTCGTGGGATCGTCGATGAGTCCCACCATGGCGATCATCGGCGTCGGGTAGATGCCCTTGCCGTCGGTCTCATTGTAGAAGCTCACGTTGCCCGAGACGATCGGGGTGTTGAAGGCCTTGCAGGCCTCGGACATTCCCCGAATGCCCTCGATGAACTGCCACATGATCTCCGGCTTCTCAGGGTTGCCGTAGTTGAGACAGTCGGTGATGGCCTGCGGTCGAACACCAGACACGGCCAGGTTTCGGGCGCACTCGGCGACCGTCAATCGCGAACCTTCGTACGGATCGAGGAAGCAGTAGCGCGAGTTGCAATCGACCGACAGGCCGATTCCCTTTGCAGTTCCGTCCGGGCGCAACACACGAATCACCGAGGCATCGGCCTCGCCGGGGCGTGTGACGGTTCCGACTCGAACCATGTGATCATACTGCCGGAAGACCCATTCCTTGGAGGCGATATTGGGCGATGCCAACAGGTCTAGCAGCACCTGGCCAAGCTTGTCGTTGGTCGGCTGCGGCAGGGAGAGTGGATCCACCGCGTTGATCGCGTCGAGATAGCCCGGTCGTGCCGACGGACGATCGTAGCGGAGACCCTCGGCGAGCGGATCGGCTGGCACATCGGCGACCACCTTGCCGCCTTGCTTGAGCACCACGCGCCCGGTGGTGGTGACGACACCAACGTATGCAGCGTCGATATCCCACTTTTCCAGGATCTTCATGGCCTCCTCCTCGCGACCCTTGGTCACGACGGCGAGCATGCGCTCCTGCGATTCGGAGAGCATAATCTCGTAGGCGCTCATGCCAGCCTCGCGCAACGGCACCTTGTCGAGATCCATCTCGACACCATTGCCAGCACGCGCTGCCATCTCGATGGAGGATGAGGTGAGACCCGCTGCACCCATGTCCTGAATACCGACCAACAGGCCTGGCACTGCCATCAGCTCAAGGCAAGCTTCGAGCAAGAGCTTCTCGGCGAAGGGATCGCCGACCTGAACCGTGGGACGCTTCTCTTCCGAGGTCTCGTCAAACTCGGCGGAGGCGAGCAACGATGCGCCGTGGATGCCGTCGCGCCCCGTCTTGGATCCGAAATACAGGAGCGGATTACCGATACCGGAGGCCGTTCCGTAGAAGATGCCCTCGCGCTTTGCGATGCCAAGCGTGAACGCATTGACGAGGATGTTGCCCGCGTAGCACTCGTCAAACGCTACATCGCCGCCAACCGTGGGCACTCCCATCGAGTTACCGTAGCCACCGATGCCCGCGACGACGCCGCTGACAAGGTAGGCCGTCCGAGGATGAGCGGGCGGACCGAAGCGCAGCGCATTCAGGCTGGCCACGGGTCGGGCACCCATCGTGAACACGTCGCGCATGATGCCGCCGACACCGGTCGCCGCACCCTGATAGGGTTCAACGAAGGACGGGTGGTTGTGCGACTCCATCTTGAAGACCGCAACCTGCCCATCGCCGATGTCGATGATGCCGGCGTTCTCGCCAGGACCCTGCACGACCTGCGGACCTGTTGTTGGCAGGCCCTTCAGGTGAATGCGCGAGCTCTTGTAGGAGCAGTGCTCCGACCAGGCCGACATGAACAGACCGAGTTCGGTGAACGAGGGCGTTCGACCGAGGATCTCCAGCATGCGATCAAATTCGCCATCCGTCAGGCCGTGGGCACGACCCACTTCCCGGGTGACCACAGGTTCTTGGCGAGCATTGCCGGCGCTCATTGTTTGCCTCCAGCTTTTCCTTCAAAAGACATCAACAAAGATTCAAAAAGTTGTCGGCCGTCGACGTTGCCGAGAATGGACTCGGACGCACGCTCCGGGTGCGGCATCAATCCGACGACATTTCCTTTTGCGTTGCACACACCGGCAATACCGCCGATCGATCCGTTGGGATTCGCCTCGGCCGTCACACCGCCTGCGTGGTCGCAGTACCGAAACACAACCTGACCGGCCGATTCGAGAGCCGCGAGGTTTTCGTGAAAATATCGACCGTCGGCGTGTGCGATTGGAATCCGCAACACGCGTCCCGCCGGGATCGCGGACGAGAATGGCGTTGGCATTCCTTCCACGCGAACGAACACGTCCTTGCACTCGAACTTGAGCGTGGAGTTTCGTGCCAGTGCACCGGGCAGAAGGCCGCTCTCACAGAGAACCTGAAAGCCGTTGCAAATCCCGAGCACGGGCTTTCCCGCACCGGCGAAATTCCGCACCGAGTCCATGATGTTGGACTGTGCAGCGATCGCGCCCGAGCGCAGATAGTCGCCGTACGAGAATCCGCCCGGAACGATCACCACGTCGGTGGCGTCGGGCAGCGAGGTATCCTTGTGCCAAACGAAGGACGCGGCAGTCCCCATGACCTTGGTCAGGACATGCAGCGCATCGTCGTCGCAGTTGGAGCCCGGAAATTGGATGATGGCAACCCGCAGGCGAGAAGGCGACGACACGTCAGTCCTCGATCTCGATGTGGAAGTCTTCAATGACGGTGTTGGCCAGCAACTTCTTGCACATGCCTTCAACCTTCTCGCGAGCAGCGGCTGCGCTCACGCCGTTCAACTTCAGCTCAATGAAGCGGCCGACGCGAACATCGGACACGCCATCGAAACCGAGGCGGCTGAGGGATTGTTCCACCGCGCGTCCCTGGGGATCGAGCACGGCTTTCTTCAGACTGACGACAACTTTGGCCTTTGACATGTTCAGATTCCCAGATTCCTGCGCATGCGCGCGTTGGGTTCCTCGGTGTTTGGGATGAATGGCTTACCTGTGACTATTTCGAACAGTGAAATGTAACGACGGGCGGCTTCCATGCGGACCTCGTCCGTCAGCGGTGGAGGGGGACCGTCGCCCTGATACCCCTGTGCGACAAATGAACTTCGTACAAAGTCCTTGTCGAGCGCGCGGGGTGGCTCGCCTTTTTCGAGGCGTGCTTCGAAGTCGTCCGCGAACCAGTAGCGCGAGCTATCCGGCGTGTGAATCTCGTCAATGAAGCAGAGGCTGCCATCGGGCTTGCGACCGATCTCGTACTTGGTGTCGACCAGGATGAGGCCACGCTTGCGCGCCTCGGCCTGTCCAAACGCGAAAAGGCGCGTACACATCGCCGCGGCGCGATCGAACTCTTCTTCTGAGATGATCCCGCGCTGAAACAAGACCTCGCGCGACACCGATTCGTCGTGTCCGCCCTGAGGCGCCTTCGTCGAGGGGGTCAGGATCGGGGCCGCAAGCGGTTGATTCTTGCGCATCCCGTCCGGAAGTTTAAACCCGCAGAACTCGCGCGCGCCCTGCTCGTAGTGAACCCAGATCGAGGTCTTGGTCGTGCCGGTCAGATAGGCCCGCATCACGAACTCAAGCTGAAGCGGCACACATTCCACGCCGACCATTACGTTCGGATCGGGAACCGACAACACGTGATTCGGAACCAGTTCACGTGTGAGCGAAAACCAGTGCTGCGCGATCTCATTCAAGACCTGTCCCTTGAAGGGAATCGTGCCAAGAACGACATCAAACGCGCTGATGCGATCGGTGACCACCACCACGCGCTTTCCACCGGCGATGTAGCAATCGCGAACCTTCCCCTGATACTTCTCGCCAAGCTGCGGAAAGTTCGTGGACGAGATGGTACGCGACAGCTGCGCGGCAAGAACGTCGTTGTCGATCATGACAGTGGCACCGCCAGTTCGCGATCGATGATGGTGTCGGCGTGACGCAGGTGATGCGCCAAATCGAACAGGGCGCCGACCTCCTGCGCAGTCAGGTGTTGATTCACATCCGGGTCCGCACTCAACAATTCCTGAAACGACGGTCCCTCGCCCATGCCGCCACCCGGTCCCATGCCAATGCGCTCGGCGACCTTGAGGGCGCTGCGTTGCACGCGTTCGTAGGCGTTCTGTCGCACAAGCCCCTTGCGCACCAGGGCCAACATGACGGCCTCGCTGTTGTAAAGGCCTCCGGTCATCTCCAGATTGCGCGTGCAGCGGGTCGGATTCACGACAAGGCCATCGATGAGCGAGGTGGCACGCTTGACCATGAAGTCCGCCGTGACCGTCGCATCGGGACCGATGTAGCGCTCGACCGACGAGTGCGAGATGTCGCGCTCGTGCCAGAGCACCACGTTTTCCCGTGCAGCTTGCGCGAAGGCCCGCAACATGCGTGCAAGACCGGTGAGGTTCTCGGAGAGGATCGGGTTCTTCTTGTGGGGCATCGCCGAGGAGCCCTTCTGCCCCTTGCCGAATGCCTCCATCGCCTCGCCGACCTCGGTGCGCTGCCAGTGACGGACCGTGACTGACATGCGTTCGATCGCGGTTCCAAGTCGGGCGAGCGCCTCGAAGAGCGCCGCGTGGCGATCGCGTGAAACGACCTGAGTTGGCACGGTCTCGGGAACAAGCCCCAGGGTGGCCAGCGCCTGCTTCTCGATCGCAGGTGTGAGATTCGCGTAGGTACCGACCGCGCCGGCGATCTTTCCGACCGCAACTTCCTTGCGTGCCTGCACAATCGCAACACGGGCACGTGCGATCTCGGCATAGAAGCCGGCGAAGACGATGCCCGCGGTGATGGGCTCGGCGTGGATGCCATGCGAGCGACCGATCATGGCGGTCTTGCGATGAGCCTCGGCCTGCTTGCGACAGGCAGCCAACAAACCATCAATGCCGGTGAGGATCACGTCCACCGAGGCGACGAGCTGCGTGGCGAGCGCGGCGTCCAGGACATCGGACGAGGTCATGCCAAGGTGCAGCCATCGCGAAGGCTCACCCGCCAGTTCCTCGACATGGGACAGAAAGGCGATCACATCGTGGCGGGTTCGTTGCTCGTGCGCATCGATCGTCGCCGGAACCAGCTTGCCCTCGGCGCGCTCACGAACCGTGGCCGCCGTGCCTTTTGGCACCGAACCGGCAGCCTCCATCGCCTCGCAAGCCGCGAGTTCGACGCGCAACCACGCGGCGTACCGGTTTGCATCGGACCAAATATCGGCAACGTCGGGTCGGCTGTAGCGTTGAATCATGAAAGAAGGAGCCCTTGATACAGGGTCCGCCCTCACGATTCAACACTGGAATCACCAGATGATTGAAACACCCTGGTAGGCGGCAATTGACGCATCGGGCGTCACGATCGGCAGACCGCGCTCGATCGCCGTCGCGACGATGGTCCGATCGCAGAGATCATCGTGGTGAGGCGGCAAAAGAGCGGCCCTCGCCGCGATTGGCCCCGAAATCGGGATCTCCTGCAGTGCAAAAAATTCGAGCGCCTCGCGATACCAGTCGTCAGGCGCCAGCGGCAGCTGCAGAGAACGCATCCGATAGCGGGCGGCGATCTCGAAGGCCGAAACCGCAGACACATAAAGTGGCCCACGAGCCTCATGCAGGGCTCGGCGAGCGCCCTCGGACAGCTTTGACTTGTCCGCCGCCAACCAAAGTACCGCGCAGGTGTCGAGCAACATGGCTACGCCTTCCTGGCTGAAAAGGCCGCGCCCGGCAGAGGCGCGCTGGGGTCTTCGGCAAATCCCACCGGAAACAACCGGGGATTGTCTGCGCCCACGTTCCCGTGCTGAACGTGGGGTCGCAGCTCTGCAATAGGACGACCGTGCCGACAAATCAGCACGGTCTCTCCGGCGGTCTCCACTTCGGCAAGGAGCGCGGATAACTGCGTCTTCGCTGCGTGGATATTGACCGCTTTCATTTAAACTAAGTTTAGTTTAGTTTTAAGCGAACTACAATTTTCTGAGCGATCAGACTTGAGCGTGTCTGATTGAATAGAAGTGAGCGTAGAAAGAAACTAAGTCTAGTTTAGTTTAGTGTCAATCGAAATAATTTCACGGCAGCAACTTTTCCCATTGGGCGTCACTCGCGGGTTTTTCGGGGAACAGCACCGCGCTGGAGGAGTCCCATGAATCGCCGCTCAACGACCCGTCCCCTGTTTTCCGCCACCGCCCTCGCCCTTTCGCTGGCCTGTGCCGGCGCCGACGTGAACGAGGGCGCGCCGATTGGGAACAACACGGGCTCGTCCGGAGGAACCGGAGGTGGACCCAACGTGAACTTCGGAGGCCAGATGGGGACTATCCCCTTTGCGCTCCCCTGTGCTGGCGACGTCTGCGAGGACTTCCCCGAAAAACCGATCATCGAACCCGGAGCCGAGGGCGCAGTTGCCAAGTTCAGCTCGCCACCCGGCTCAGGCGCCGGGCCCTGCGTGATGGAGCCGGAGGAAGGTTCCATGTTTCCCTCCAACTGGCTGCGACCCCGCGTGCGCTGGACGGGAGGTTCTGGCCCCACCGAGATCCGCATCTCAACCAAGCGGCAGAAGCATCCGCTCGTCGTCTACACGACCAAGAACGAGTGGAAGATGCCGGCCGATATCTGGAAGAACCTGTCGGGCCACAACCGCAACGAAACGATCGACGTCGAGGTCCGCCAGGAGTCCGGTGTCAGCAAGACCTCGTTCACGGTCGCCTTTGCCACCGCAGAAGGCAGCATGGTTTACTGGGCCGCGAAGCCCTCGGAGGTCGGCAAAGATCCGGCGGACAAGTCCGCCCTCGAAGACTCTGAGCTGCGCGGCTTCGCCGTTGGTGACGAGTCCACCGTCAGCGCGCTTCGAATCCCGCAAATCGAGCAGCCCAGCCGCGAGCAATCGATGAACCCGCGTCCGGTGCGCTGCATCGGCTGTCACGTCGCCACGCCGGACGGACAGTACGTGGCCTTCACCGACCACTGGCCCTGGAACACCGCCATCGCAGGTGTGAAGCCCGGAATCACCGGCAAGAAGTTGCCCGAGCTCTCGGACGGCGGCCTCTCGGCGGTCAACCGACCCTGGGGTGGCATGATGACTTTTTCGGCGCGCCACTGGGTCAAGGGTGATCGCACGATGGTGTTGACCTCAAGCCTGCAGAACCCGACGCAGCCCTGGAGCACCGACAACAAGGCCAAGGCCGAGCTCATGTGGTACGATTTGGAGTCCGCGACGCCCAAGGATCCCAAGGTCACGATGGACGGGGCGCAATTTGGGAAGCTCGCTCGCGCTGGCGACACCCGCGGTGCTGCAAGCCCAGACTGGGCAAACACCAGCGACACCATCGTGTATGCCTCGACCGCCGGCAATCTTGATGGTCGTCTCGAAGTGGGCGCAACCGATCTCTACACCGTCCCCTACGGTGACCGAAAAGGCGGCAACGCGCTGCCGCTTCCGGGCGCATCCGATCCGGGCTTCGAGGAGTTCTATCCGGCATTCTCGCCCGATGACAACCTGGTTGTATTCAATCGGCTCCCTGCGGGACAAAAGATGTATGCAAATCCCAATGCCGAGCTTTTCGTCGTGTCGACGCGCGCCGGAAATACCTCATCAGTGAGGCTCAAGGCCAACGATCCACCGACCTGCAGCGGCAAGAAGAGCCCGGGCATCAACAACCACTGGGCCCGCTGGTCGCCGGTTCACCAGGTCGTTGGCGAGTCCACAATCTACTGGCTCATCTTCTCGTCGAATCGCGCCGATATTCCGCCCGTTCGCAGCGAATACAAGAACCCTGCCATGCCAAACGGCAGCACGGTCTCGGTTTCGCAGCTCTATCTGACTGCGGTGATGGTGGACGAGAGCGGAATCCGCACGTTCCCGGCCATCTACATGTGAATCAATCGACCGATACGCTCAACACGACGCCGGCCTGGGAAGCCTTTCAATTGCCGCCGGTTGAATGAAACACGCGAGGGGCGGCAGAATATGTGCGCCTCACCACGAAGACGGTCAAAAACCCGACTTTAAGACATACCCTGGAACGAGTACGCTGCATCCGCACATGACCAGTCGTTCCCGAGGTTTACTCCCTGCCCTGCTGTTCGCAACCGCTTGCGCCAGCAGCCCCACACCGTCCAAAACAGAAACTGTCGCCGCGGCCCCCGCCCCGGCGTCGGATAAAGAAACGGCATCGAACGATCGCCAGGTCTTCACACCGGACGAAGCTGCGATGGCCGACGCGAGAAAAGCGCTTTCTCTCGCCAAGGTGCCAGCGGGAATGCAAGCGGAAGTGTGGGCGGCGGAACCGCTGCTGGAAAACGCCGTGGCGTTCTCGTTCGACGCGCAAGGCCGCGCCTACGTTGCGGAGACCTTTCGTGTTCACACGGCCGTGCTCGACATTCGTTCAAGGCACGACTGGCCGAGCGAGCAATACAAAAAGTCGATGGGCGAGGCGGAAAAGAAGAACTTCCAGAACGTTTCACTCGAGGAAGAGCTCGGCGCCAAGACCATCGAGAACCGTGAACGACTCGTTCGCAAGTACTTCGTTGACGAGCTCGCTCGATTCACCGACGCAAGCGAAGTCGTCAAGCGCGTGGTCGACAGCGATGGCGACGGGTTCGCTGACCAGGCGACGCGATTCGCCGAGGGATTCAACGGGCTGCTCGATGGCGCGATGTCAGGCGTGCTTGCAAGAGACGGCAAGGTGTTTGCGACGAACATCCCTTCCGTTTGGTCGCTGCAGGACCACGACAACGACGGCTTCGCAGACTCGCGAGATGAGCTATCGACCGGATATGGCGTTCGTTACCAGTTCTTCGGCCACGACATGCATGGCCTGCGCATGGGACACGACGGCCGCATCTATTACTCGATCGGAGATCGAGGCGCGCACGTCAAGACTCGTGAAGGCAAGGTTCTGGAGATTCCGGAGACCGGCGGTGTGTTTCGCTGCGATCCCGACGGAAGCAATCTTGAGCTTTTCCACACGGGCCTGCGCAATCCCCAGGAACTCGCGTTTGACGAACACGGCAACTGGTTCGCAGGCGACAACAACTCCGACGGCGGCGACCGGGCGCGCGTGGTACAATTGGTCGAGGGCGGCGACAGCGGCTGGCATGTCGGCTACCAAAGCATGGAGCGCCCGTATCCCCGGGGACCGTGGAACGATGAGAAGATGTGGGATCCAGCCGAGAAAAACCGTCCGGCCTACATCGTGCCACCTGTCGCGAACCTCGCCAACGGCCCCGCAGGGCTTGTGTATCACCCGGGCACCGGTGTGGCCTCGGATTTCAAGAAACACTTGTTCCTGGTCGACTTTCGCGGTGGGGCCTCCTCGAGCGGCGTGCTGTCGTTTCGGCTCGAAGAAAAAGGCGCCGGATTCTCGATGACCAAAGACGACAAGTTCGTCTGGGGCATCCTCGCGACCGATGTCGATTTCGGGCCCGACGGAAACATGTACATCCTCGACTGGGTTCGCGGCTGGGACATGACCGGACAGGCTCGCATCCATCGCATTCGCAACACAGAGCAGAAGGAACCCATTGATCTGCGTCCAATCCTGACGCGCGATCTGACAAAGGCCACCGACGCGGAGTTGACGGAATTCCTTGGACACGCCGATCAGCGGGTGCGCCTCGAGGCACAGTTTGCGCTCGCCAAGACGCAGAGGGCCGAAGTTCTGAAGGCGGTCGCGACCAACGAATCTGCACCAGAACTGGCACGCATTCATGCGATCTGGGGCGCAGGTCAGCTGCTGCGCCGTTCCGCCGAGGGGCCACTGATCGAGTGGACCACCGCGCTGTTGAATGACCATCACGCGGAGGTGCGCGCACAGACGGCACGCATCCTCGGGGACGCGGCCCGTGCGCCCGCGGTCAAAGAAGCCGCAGGCAAACTGGTGCCGCTGCTGAAGGACGCCAATTCACGCGTTCGTTTTTATGCAGCAACCTCGCTTGGCAACATGGGCCACGGTGCTGCATTTGCGGAGCTGGTGGCGCTCGCCGCGCGCGACGCCGATCGCGATCCGCTGCTTCGGCACGCGACGGTGATGGGCCTGCTCGGAACCGGAACCGATGCGGACATCCTCGCGCTCGCATCCCACAAGAGCCGCGCGGTTCGCATGGCGGCGGTCGTCGCACTTCGGCGCAAACATAACTCGGCTGTCGCGAACTTCCTGAACGACAAAGATCTCGCTGTGGTCCGCGAGGCAGCGCGAGCCATCAACGACGCCCGCATCGTGGAGGCGCTCCCACAACTGGCCGCGCTCGCAGACAAGAAGGGCGCGCACCTGCGGGACGCACCGATTCTTCGCCGCGCGGTCGAGGCGAGCATGCGCATGGGCGACGCGGTCGGTGTTGGACGTCTCAGCCACGTCGCGACCGACAGCAATGCCCCGGTTGAGATCCGGACTGAGGCGATCGCGTCCCTCGGCTTTTGGCCTGCGCCGAGGCCAAGGAATCGTGTCACGGGACTTTATCAACCCGACACGGTCACCCATCGCGACGCGAAGCTCGTCACAACGGCGCTTGAGGTCGCGTTGCCCAAACTTCTGAAGGTCAGCAGCAACAAGGCGTTGTTGTCCCTACAGAAGGAAGCCATTGCAGCGGCAGTGGCCCGGAAGATCACGAGCGTCGGGGCGAATCTTGAAGCCGTCGCCACCACGAAATCGGTGGACGCGACCTTGCGTGTGGCAGCGATCGAGGCGCTCGCTGCCCTCGGAGATGACCGCGTGGATGGCGTGCTGCAAAAGGTCGCATCGGATTCCGATGAACGGCTCAGGCTTACGGCAATGAACACGCGCATCGCACGCCGTCCGAAAGAGGCGGTTTCCGTTGCGCTCGTGGCCATGGCCAAGGGTGGCGTGAAGGAGAAGCAGACCGCGATCGCCATTTTGGGTAAGAACGAGAGCCCGGAAGGCCTCGCCGAGATGAAGAAGCTTGCGGACCAACAACTCGCAGGCACGTTGGCGCCGGGACTCATGCTCGAGGTCATCGAGAGTCTCTCGGGTCGCACGGACGACGCATCGAAGAAGACGCTCGCCGACATTGAGGCGAAGCGACCGACCACCGAAACGGGACCTTTCATCGAGGCACTCGAAGGCGGAGACGCCGCGATC
>Ga0169931_10003745_pt1 | contig 23970 bp, 18 predicted proteins | sample Kivu_15m_20L_FD_129675 | JGI IMG/M metagenome (GOLD analysis project Ga0169931, IMG submission 129675) | Freshwater microbial communities from Lake Kivu, Western Province, Rwanda to study Microbial Dark Matter (Phase II) - Kivu_15m_20L... | ecosystem: Environmental > Aquatic > Freshwater > Lake...
GGCGCAGCAGCGGTGGTTCGAGTTCGCCCACTTCGCGGGGCAGGAGAGGGTCGTTGCCGGGATCGGGGGCCATCGCGATCAGCTCCACCTCCAGGGGGCGGCCCGTGAGCAGCTGCAGGTGGCGGGTGGGGCTGCCATCGCCGAGCAGCATCAGCTTCCAGGCCCCGTTCAGCTGGCGGCCGGCACTGGCCTCAAGCACCTCAGCCACCGGTGCCTGCCAGAGCACCTCGGGGGAGGCAAGCAGGGAGGCAGGCGGCTGAGGTTCAGCGGGGACGGGTTCAACCACCGCCGCCGATGCTGATGCGGCGCACCTCACCCTGGTTCTCAATCTGCACGCTGTCGCCCTGGCTGGCGATCAGCCGCCAGCCGCTGCCGCCGATGCTCTCGCCCACCGCCACGGTGCTGGTGGTTCCCCCCATCTGGAAGATGGCGGAGCCGGGCTTGCCCGGAACGGCCACCACTCCCACCAGGAGCGGCACCGGGCCAGCGGGAGCCTGGCGGCGCATGGGTGGTGGCGGCGTGGCGGCAGCCAGGGCCGGACTCACCGGCACGCGCAGCGGCTGGGGCGGACGCTGTTGCTGGGGCAGGGCGCCCAGGTCGTCGATCCAGGGCTCGCTCGGGGGCGGCGGCGGCAGCCCACCATCGGTGGCGGGGCCGCCACTGGGAGTGGCGGCCACCGGCGGCGCCAGTACAGGGGCCGGTGGGGTGGGCTGCACGGGCTGAACCGCCGGTCCGAAGCTGCGCAGCCGCTCGACCAGCAGCAGGTTGCGCTCCTGCTGCAGCGATTCCTGAAAGCGGTTCCACTGGCTCAGCGCCAGCACGCCGCTGGTGGCGGTGATCAGACCGGCTCCGGCAAAGACGGCCACCAGCAGGAGCGGTTGCGGCAGAGACAACCCTGGCGGGGTCCGCTGCCGGCTGCTGCCATTGGAAGCGGGCTCCAGGCTGCTGGCGCTGGCCGCCGCAGGGCGCCGGGGCCGCTTCGGCCGGGTGACGGGCTGGGGAGGCGTGCTGGCGGCTTCGCTGACAGGGGGCGCCTCGGCCTCGGTGGCAGCGCCTGGGATGGCTGCAGCAGCCGGGGGCGTGGCGGCTGCAGCAAGGGGCTCGCTGTTGCCGGCCGGGGAAGGAGCCGCTGCAGGCCCGGGATCGGCGTGATCGGCGGCAGCCTGGGCGTCTTCGCCGGAGATGCTCTCACCCGGTGCGTCGCCGGCTGATGGATCGGACTCTGCTCCCGTTGGGGCCTGCGCCTGGAGGGGATCGAGATCGATGGCCTCCCGGAGATCAAAGACACCGTTGAGCAGCTTCTCGGCCTGCAGATCCCAGTAGGCACGCGAGGTTGGGATGCCCCTGGCCCCTCCCCGTGCTGTGCTCACCTGTCTTGGCCCGAAGGATGAGCCAATGTAGCGGCGTTCTCGTGGCGTCGGCGCTGCAATTCCAGCCAGAGCAGCAGGGCCGTCATGTCGGCTGGACTCACGCCGGGTATGCGGGCAGCCTGGCCGAGGGTGGCGGGCTGCACAGCTGAGAGTTTCTCGCGCGCCTCGGCCGAGAGGGTGGCGATGGCGGCATAGTCGATGCCGGCGGGCAGCGCTCTGGATCCGGCACGCTGCACCTGCTCGATCTGCTGCTGCTGGCGGGCCAGATAGCCGCTGTATTTGATATCGATCTCGGCTCCCTCCCGCACCGCTGCAGTCAGAGCCGCATCGGCCAGGCCATGGCGCACGAGATCGGCGCTGTGGAAGCCCGGCCGGCGCAGCAGATCCGCCAGCGTGATCGAGCCGCGGATCGCTGCACCGGTTTCGGCGGCCACCGCCCCGGCGGCCGGATCGCTGGCCCTGAGCCGCACCGTCTCCAGCCGGCGGGCCTCGGCGGCGATCGCCGCCTGCTTGGCCTCAAACAGCTGCCAGCGCCGCGCATCGATCAGCCCCAGCTCCCGCCCGAGCGGCGTGAGGCGGCGGTCGGCATTGTCGCCGCGCAGCACCAGCCGGTACTCGCTGCGGCTGGTGAGCACCCGGTAGGGCTCGCGCAGATCCCTGCTCACCAGGTCGTCGATCATCGTGCCGATGTAGCTGCCTTCGCGGGGGAAGTGCACCGGCTCCTGGCCGCGCAGGTGGCGGGCTGCGTTGAGGCCGGCCACCAGTCCCTGGGCGGCGGCCTCCTCGTAGCCGGTGGTGCCGTTGAGCTGGCCGGCGCTGAACAGCCCCGCCACCCGCTTGCTCTCCAGGCTGGCCTTGAGCTGGGTGGCGGGCAGATAGTCGTAGTCGACCGAATAGGCGGGGCGCAGCATCAGGCACTGCTCCAGCCCCGGCAGGGTGCGCAGCAGCTCCAGCTGCAGCCGCTCGGGCAGGCCGGTGGAGAAGCCCTGCACATAGAGCTCAGGGGTGTCGCGCCCTTCCGGCTCGAGGAAGATCTGGTGGCTCTCCTTATCGGCGAAGCGCACGATCTTGTCTTCGATCGAGGGGCAGTAGCGCGGCCCCTTGCTGTCGATGAAGCCGCCGTAGATCGGGGTGAGGTGGAGGTTGGCGCGGATCAGCGCATGGGTGGCGGCTGTGGTGCGGGTGAGGTGGCAGCTCATCGGCTCGCCGCTCACCCAGGCGGCCGGATCGAAGGAGAAGTAGCGGTGATGGGCATCGCTGGGCTGCTCCTCCAGCTGATCGAGGGCCACGCTGCGGCGGTCGATGCGGGCGGGGGTGCCGGTCTTGAGGCGGTCGGTGCGGAAGCCCAGGGCCTGGAGGGCTTCGGTGAGACCCTCCGCGGCCGGTTCGCCGGCACGGCCTGCGGGCATCGAGCGGTCGCCCACCCAGATGCGACCGCCCAGAAAGGTGCCGGTGGTGAGGATCACGGCATCGGCGGCGTAGAGGCCGTCGAAGTAGGTGCGCACACCGCGGACCCGGGCGGCGGGGCCATCACCGGGCTGCCAGGAGTCGCCGCCGCCATCGGCTTCGCCCTCCACCACCAGGCCGGTCACCATGGCCTCTCGCAGCTGCAGATTGGGGGTGTGCTGCAGCAGCTGCAGCATCTGGCGGGCGTACTGGCGCTTGTCGGTCTGGGCGCGCAGGGCCCAGACGGCGGGGCCGCGGCTGGCATTGAGGATGCGCTTCTGCAGGGCGGTGGCATCGGCGAGGCGGCCGATCACGCCGCCGAGGGCATCCACCTCGTGCACCAGCTGGCTCTTGGCGGGCCCGCCCACCGCCGGATTGCAGGGCTGCCAGGCGATGCGATCGAGATTGAGCGCGAAGAGGGCGGTGCTCAGCCCCAGCCGCGCCGCGGTGAGAGCCGCTTCACAGCCGGCATGGCCACCCCCCACGACGATCACGTCGAAGGATTCGCTGGCGTGCTCGGCGCTGGGCAATGGGGAAGACATCCCTTCATTCTCTCTGCAGCAACCGCGGTCATGCCCCCCCGGGGCTTCCGGCTGGCCCCCGCAGCCCATCAGCCCTGGCGGTGCGCCAGCCAGGCATGGAGGTCGGCGGCACCTTTGAAATCGAGCAGCGCCTCGGCGAGGATCTCCAGCTCGGCGATGGGCAGAGCCAGGATGCGGCCCAATTGATCGGTTGAAAGAAGCCCGCAGCGGCGGTGCAGCTGCCGCAGGGGCATGGAGGCGGCTTCCACCTGGCGGCCTTCCTGCCGGCCCTCCTGCTGGCCAAGGCTGTAGATCTCGCGGTAGGCGACGCTGCTGGTGACGTCGTCGATGGCGATGCCAGCCATGGCGCCGATCTCGGGGATGGTGCGGCCGTTGAAGCGTGAAAGCTGGATAGCGGCGATCACATCGCTGATCTCGGCGGCCAGCGGGATGCCGGCGACCTGCGAGCGAATCGCTGCGGTGCTGGCCGCCAGCTGGGGCTCGGGCAGCAACAGCAGCCCCAGGGCCCGCTGCAGCGGCACCGCGCCAGGCGGCCTATGGTCGGGAGTCCGTTCGATCCACCGCACCCGGCGCTCCAGCAACCCCGGGCCGGCGGCCATCCGGGCCTCAAGGGACGGGGGGGCTGTGGATCTGATCGGCGGGGGGAGTGCGGCCCTCGCACGGTGGCCACGGCAGGGCGCGGGTGGCGCCGTGCTCCACTGGCGACTGTGGCGGCATGGTCATCTCGCTTCCCTTCCGGTTTGTTCCCGCGGCCTCCAGCGGGGAGACGCACCCTTCTGCCGCCATCGCAACAGCGCACCCGTCGCCCGCGCCAGGCGCCACCACATCCGTGCTGCAGCTGGCCCGCGAGCTGAGGCCGCTGCTGCCGCCCGATGCCTTCCGCACCGACCGCAGCCGCCTGTGGCTGCTGCTGATCAACCTGGCGATCCTGCTGCTGGGCTGGCTGATGGCGGCCCGGCTCGATCGCTGGCCTGGATGGTGGCCGCTGGCCTTCCTGCCGTTTGCGCTGTGATGGGCAACGCCGTGATCGTGCTGCTGTTCACCAGCCACGATCTGCTGCCTGGCAGCGCCGTGCGCGGCCAGGGCTGGCGGCGGGCTCTGGGCCTGGTCGGGCTGGCCCTGCTGTGGATGCCGCCCACCCTCTGGCAGGCGGTGCACAACCGCGAGCACCACGGCCACACCAACAGCCTGCGCGATCCCGACCGCAGCTATCTGGAGCGTCAGCCGGCCAGCTGGGGCAAGTGGATCCAGCACCGCTTCACACCCTCCGATGAGGTGAGCGGTGCGGGCCTCGTGCTGGGCCTGGCCAGTGCCTGGGGGGTGCATAACCTGCGCACCCTGCTCTCGGTGCTGCTGGTACCGAACGGCAGCGCCGTCTTCCCGCCGGCGCCCTTTCGCGTGAGCGGGCGCGAGCGGCGGCGCATCGCCCTGGAGCTGCTGGCGATCGCCGGCCTGCATGCGGCGGTGGTGAGCACGCTCGGCGGCGGACCGCTGCGGTTGCTGCTCGCTTATTTCCTGCCGATCTGGATCGGCTATGCCGGGTTGATCGCCTACATCTATACCAATCATCTGCTCTGCCCGCTGGATGAGAGCAACGATCCGCTGGCCAATTCGCTGTCGTTGCGGATGCCGCCGCTACTCGATCTGTTGCATCTCAACTTCTCGCATCATGTCGAGCACCACATCTTTCCGGGGCTCAACAGCAGTCACTACCCCGCCGTGCGGCGCCTGCTCCAGGAGCACTATCCGGATCGTTTCCAGCTCCTCGATGGCGGCAGCGCCTGGCGCCTGCTGCTGGCCACCCCACGCCACTACCGCGACGCCGGCACCCTCTGCTCGGCGGATGGTCGCCGCGCCATGGAACTGCCATCCCTGCGTGCTGGAGAAGGCTGCGGCCTGCGCTGATCGACGGCTCGTCAAGCGACTGTGTCAGCTGTCGCCGGCTCAGGCCGCCAGATTCCTGAAGCGGGTGAACTGGGGCTCGAACAGCAGCTTGCAGGTGCCCACCGGGCCGTTGCGGTGCTTGGTCACGATCACCTCGGTGATGCCGCGGTCGGGGGTTTCGGGGTTGTAGTACTCGTCGCGGTAGATCATCAGCACCAGGTCGGCGTCCTGCTCGATCGAGCCCGATTCGCGCAGATCGCTCAGCATCGGTCGCTTGTTGGTGCGCGACTCCACGCCGCGGCTGAGCTGGGAGAGGGCGATCACCGGCACATTGAGCTCGCGGGCCATGCCCTTGAGACCGCGGGTGATCCGCGACAGCTCCTGCACGCGGTTGTCGGAGCCGGAGCCCTCCATCAGCTGCAGGTAATCGATCACGATCAGACCCAGCTCCCGGCCGCTCTCGGCCATCAGGCGGCGGCAGAGCGAGCGCATCTCCAGCACGCCGGCGTTGGGTTTGTCGTCGATGAACAGGGGCAGGGCGGCCAGGCTGCTGATGCCCTTGCCCAGCAGCGGCCACTCCTCCTGCTGCAGCCGGCCGGTGCGCAGCCGGCCGCTCTCGATCCCCACCTCCATCGAGAGCAGGCGGTAGGTGAGCTGCTCCTTGCTCATCTCCAGGCTGAACACCGCCACCGGCAGGCTGTGCAGCTGCGCCACGTTGCGGGCGATGTTGAGCACGATCGAGGTTTTGCCCATCGCCGGCCGGCCCGCCACGATGATCAGGTCGCTGCGCTGCAGCCCCTGGGTCATGGCGTCGAGGTCGTAGAAGTTCACCGGGATGCCGGCCACGGCGGTGCCGAGGGAGCGGGTCTCGATCTCCTCGAAGGTGCGGGTGAGGATCTCGGCGGTGGGGGTGAGCCCCAGGCTCGGTTTCTCCTGGCTGATAGCGAAGATCTTCTGCTCGGCCTCATCGAGCACCTGCTCCATCGGCTTGCTCTGATCGAAGCCCAGGCCGATCACCTCGTTGCCGGAGCGGATCAGCTGGCGGCGCAGGTATTTGTCCATCACCAGGCGGGCCACCTGGTCGATCGAGGCGGTGGAGAGGGTGCGCTCCACCAGCTCCACCAGCCGGGCGCTGCCGCCCACCTTCTCGAGCTGGCCCGTATCGGCCAGCCACGCGGCCATGGCGGTGAGATCGGTGGGCCGGCCCTGGCTGTGCAGCATCAGGGCGGTGCGGTAGATCTCGCGATGGGCGCCGAGATAGAAGGCTTCGGGCCGGAGCACGTCGGCCACCCGGCCGATGGCATCGGGATCGAGCAGGATGCCGCCCAGCACCGCCTCCTCGGCCTCCAGGTTCTGCGGGGGCACCGAATCGGGCAGGGCCTCGAAGCGGGCCTCATCGCCGCTGTGCAGGCTGCGGCCAGGCCGGGCTTTCCCCTGCCCGGCGCCCTGCCCGGAGCGACCCGCCAGCGCCCGCGGGTCGTCTGCGGCCGCATCCGGGCCTTTCAGGGGCACATGCACCATGGTTCAGCACCGCCGCAGGCAACAACAACAGCGCCACCGGACCCCTGGGGATCCGGTGGCGGGGGAGGCCCATCCTGGCCCGTGCGATCGGTTTTGACCAGTCCAAGGCACCAGATCTGGTGGTGGCGCACCGCCTGAGCCACCAGAGCCGGTGGGAGCGCTCAGTGGCTCACCACCTCGATGCTCACCTCGGCCACCACCTCGGGGTGGAGCTTCACCTGCACCTTGTAGGCGCCGGTGCGATGGATCTCGGGCACCGTGATGTCGCGCCGGTCGATCTCCTTTTTGGTGGCCGCCTCGATCGCCTCGGCCACATCGCCGTTGGTCACGGTGCCGAAGAGCACGTCGTCGCCGCCGGTCTGCTTCTTGAGGGTGAGGCGGCCGATCGTGTCGAGGGCGGTGCGGAAGGCCACGGCCTCGGCCTTGAGGGCGGCCTGGCGCTCGGCCTCCTTGGCGCGGCGGTGCTCCACCTGGCGCAGCACGGCAGCGGTGACGGGCACCGCCTTGCCCTGGGGCAGCAGGTAGTTGCGGGCATAACCCGGAGCCACCTCCACCAGATCACCGTTTCTGCCGAGGCTCAGCACATCGTCGCTGAGCACCACCTGTACACGCTTGGCCATCGTTGAGAAACCGCTGGTCTGCTGAAATCCGATCGATAACCCTACGCCACCGTGCCGGCGGCTCGGGGCAGGCGCACCTGGCGGGCGAAGCCCAGGAAGCGCAGCAGGCGGATGTGCTGCCAGGTGAGATCGATCTGGCCGGGGCCCCAGCCGTGGCGGGCGGAGTGGGGATAGGCGTGGTGGTTGTTGTGCCAGCCCTCACCGAAGGTGAGCAGGGCCACCCAGAGGTTGTTGCGGGAGCGGTCGCCGCTGTCGTGCGGGGTGGCACCCCAGCAGTGGGTGGCGGAATTCACCAGCCAGGTCACGTGATACACCACCACCAGGCGCAGCGGGATGCCCCAGAGCACCAGGGCCCAGCCGCCGGCGCCGGTGACGGTGCCGATCCAGAAGAGCAGCAGGCCGAGCACCAGCTGCAGGCTCAGGAACCAGCGGTTGAGCCAGCGGTAGTAGGGATCGCGGGCGAGATCGCCGGTGAGCCGGGGCACGGCGCCCATGGCCGGGATCTTATGGAACATCCAGCCCATGTGCGACCACCAGAAGCCCTTGTTGCTGTCGTGGTGATCCGCATCCGTATCGGAGAATTTATGGTGATGGCGATGCAGCCCCACCCAGTCGATCGGGCCGTGCTGGCAGCTGAGGGCCCCGCAGGTGGCGAAGAAACGCTCCAGCCAGGTGGGCAGGCGGAAGGCGCGGTGGCTGAGCAGGCGGTGATACCCGATCGTCACCCCGAGGCAGGCGGTGACCCAGTAGAGGATCAGCAGCGTGACCACGGCGGTGGGGCTCCAGAAGCGCGGCAGAAGCGCCACCAGGGCAAGGGCGTGGATCGCCGCCATGAACACCATCGTTCCCCAGCGCTGGCTGCTGGAGGCGGTCGCGGGCTTCTCGCCGCGGCGGGGCTGATGCAGGGCGAGGGCGCGGCGCTGCGTCGCGGCGCCGCCACTGATGGTGGCTGAGGCGCGCGTGTACTGGGCCTGGAGCCGTGCGGAGCCGCCGCTGCGGGGCTGCGCGGCGGGGCTGGGGCGGGAAGGGAATGAGGCGGCCATGAAGGACCGGATCCGGATCAGTCGGTACGATGGTAGCAATACGGATCCCGATCGCTTGGGCTTTCGAGACGACATCGCATCGGGTCGTGTGGCCTTCGCCCATCTGATCCGCCTCTGGCACGCCCGCAACGGCTGGTCGCACCGGGTGCTGCCGGGCCTTGCCGAAGCGCTCGATCTCGGCCGTGTGCACAACTCCCAGCTCTCGATGCTGCGCAACGGCAAGCTCGCCTCGCCAGGCCCCGAGGTGTTCTTCGCCCTCGGCGGCATCAACCGCTGGCTGGCCCGGGAGGCGCCCTCCGGCCGGCTCGCGCCGGCCCGTGCCGCCGCGTTGCTGGAGGGCCAGCAACCGGAGATCATCGAGGCGCTCGAATCCTCCGCCCAGCCGGTGCGGGCCGCCGATGGCAGCGTGCTGGGGGCAGGCGATCTGCTGGAGGTGTTCGTGGGGCTGCGGCTGCCGCCACCGGCCTTCGATCTGCGCATCGACGACGACGAGGCCCCGGATCTGAGTGCCGCCCTGGCGATGCTGTTCACCGCCGGCCGCCCCTGGCGGCTCTGCCGCGACCAGCTGATGGCGGCCTACCCGGCCACGCGCCGGCAGCGCCGTGAGCGCTTCGCCGAGGTGATGGCCGGCCAGCGCGACTACTCCGCCAGCGAGCTCGATGGCGAGCTGGCCGATCTGCGCAGCACCCTCGCCGCCCTGGGGGTGGCGGGGGCGGGTGAGGCGGAGCTGAGCAGCGAGCGCTTCCTGGAGCTGCTGCGCAGCCGCGCCCGGCGGCTGCAGGGAGGAGCCGCCGCCGCCGAGCCCACGGATCTGGCCGCCGCGATCCGGCGCGAGATCAGCGGAGCCGCCTGACCATCCGGCCAGCCCGGGCCCAGATGCGTTGCTGCAACCCGGCGGGCAGGAGCCGATGCGGCTGTTCCAGTGCCACGAATCGCCCCGGATGTTCCACTCCGTATCCAGGCCCTTCCCCTGGCGCTGCCACGCCACCGCTGCGCCACAGCCAGGGCACCGCTGCGCTTCCGGTAGGCCAGCCGGATGCCAGGCTGCCTGCTGGCCTGCCGGTGCCTGCTTCAAGGAGGGCTGGGCGGCAGGGCCTCGTCGCCATCCTCCAGAGCCGGCTCGCTGATTCAGGTCTGCATGCCATTCACCAGCCTCGCCGCCCGCCACACCGCTGCCGTGAAGCCCAGGCTGGAGCGTGTGCTGGCCGCCTTCGCGGCCGAGCGGGTGGGGGTGCAGCACTTCGCGTCGGTGAGCGGCTACGGCCACGGCGACCTGGGCCGCGAGACGCTCGATCGCGTCTTCGCCCGTGTGCTGCAGGCCGAGGCGGCGGCCGTGCGGGTGCAGTTCGTGAGCGGCACCCATGCGATCGCGGCGGCCCTGTTCGGTGTGCTGCGGCCCGGCGACCGGCTGCTCTCGCTCACCGGCCGGCCCTACGACACCCTGGAGGAGGTGATCGGCCTGCGGGGGCAAGGCTGCGGCTCGCTCGCCGATTTCGGCATCGTCTACGACGAGCTGGCCCTCACCCCCGCGGGCCTGGTGGATGAGGAGGGGCTGGAGCAGGCCCTGGCGCGGCCCACCCGGATGGTGCTGATCCAGCGCAGCTGCGGCTACAGCTGGCGGCCCTCCCTCCCGGTGGCTCGGATCGGCGACCTCTGCGCCCGCGTCAAGACGCTGCAGCCCGAATGTCTCTGCTTCGTGGACAACTGCTACGGCGAGCTGGTGCAGGAGCAGGAGCCCACGGCGGTGGGGGCCGATCTGATCGCCGGCTCGCTGATCAAGAACCTCGGGGGCACCCTCGCCCCCGGCGGCGGCTACGTGGCCGGCCGCGCCGATCTGGTGGAGCTGGCCTGCTGCCGGCTCACCGCTCCGGGCATCGGCAGCGAGGGGGGCAGCAGCTTCGATCTCAACCGCCTGCTCTTCCAGGGTCTGTTTCTGGCACCCCAGATGGTGGCCGAAGCCCTGATCGGCGCTGAGCTGGTGGCGCAGACCTTCGCCGATCTGGGCTTCGCGGTGAACCCCCTGCCCGGGGCCGAGCGTTCAGACACCATTCAGGCGGTGCGGCTCGGCAGCCCCGAGGCCCTGAAGGTGGTGTGCCGCGCCTTCCAGGCCGCCTCGCCGGTGGGCTCCTACCTCGATCCGGTGCCGGCGCCGATGCCCGGCTACGCCAGCGAGCTGCTGATGGCCGGCGGCAGCTTCATCGATGGCAGCACCAGTGAATTCTCCGCCGATGCCCCTCTGCGCGAGCCCTACAACCTTTATGTGCAGGGCGGTACCCACCATGCCCATGTGGCGATCGCCCTGGAGCGGGCCCTGGCGGCATTGCGGGAGGCGGGGCTGATCGGCGGCTGAGCAGCCCACCCCGGCGTCCTTCAGACTGGCAGCCAGCTTCCGCTTCGCACCCCATCCATGGCCCTGCCGATCCCCGACGACTGCCGCTATGCCGACAGCCATGAATACGCCCGCCCGGAGGGCGACAGCGTGCGGGTGGGCATCAGCGCCTTCGCCGTCGACCAGCTCGGCGACATCGTGTTTGTGGAGCTGCCGGAGGTGGGGGCCAGCCTGAGCCGGGGCGCCAGCTTCGGCTCGGTGGAATCGGTGAAGGCGGTGGAGGATCTCAATGCGCCGCTCAGCGGTGTGGTGGAAGCTCGCAACGAGGCCGTGCTCGCCAGCCCCGAGGAACTCCAGAACGATCCCTACGGCGAGGGCTGGCTGCTGCTGGTGAAGCCCGCCGATCCAGCCCAGCTCGATGCGCTGATGGATGCCGCCGCCTACGCCGCCGCGGTCGAGGGGCACTGAGCGCCTCAGGGACGCTGCCGCGCTCTGGAACGCTGCGCTGCGTGGGGCTACCCCGGCCTGGATCCGCTTCCTTCGTCAGGCATGGGCCTTGCTGCCGGCCTGGATCGGCATCAGCCGGCAGACGTTCTTGTCGGGAGCTGTTGCCACCGGATGCAAGGGATTCACGGCTCCGCGGCGGGCTCTGGTGCCGGATGCAGCGCCGCCACGGCCCGAGACGGGCGGCCTGTCACGGTTCTTAGGATCCGCCGACCTGTGGCCCAGATTCGTGGCAGCTCCCTTTCTGATCCGCCACCTGGGCCCCGGACCCGAGGAGCAGCGCCGCATGCTCGCCGAGCTGGGCCTCGCCTCGCTGGAGGAGCTGGCCGCCTCGGTGGTGCCCGCCGACATTCTGCTGCCGCCCGAAGCGGCCGCCGAAGGCCTGCCGCAGGCCTGCTCCGAGGCTGAGGCGCTCTCCGAGCTGGCCGCGATCGCTGCCGGCAACACGCCTGCCCGCAGCCTGATCGGTCTCGGCTACCACGGCACCGCCACGCCGGCGCTGATCCAGCGGCATGTGCTGGAAAACCCCTGCTGGTACACCGCCTACACCCCCTACCAGGCGGAGATCGCCCAGGGGCGCCTTGAAGCCCTGCTCAACTTCCAGACCCTGGTGAGTGAGCTCACCGGGCTGCCGATCGCCAATGCCTCCCTGCTCGATGAAGGCACCGCCGCCGCCGAGGCGATGGCGCTGGCCGCCGCCGTGTGCAAGCGCGCGGACGCCCGCCGTTTCCTGGTGGACCGCTCGGTGCTGCCCCAGAGCCTCGCGGTGCTCAGCACCCGCGCCGAGCCCCTGGGGATCGTGATCGAGACGGTGGACCTGGAGGCCCTCTCGGCGCAGCTCGCCGCCGCCGATCCCTTCGATCAGGCCCGCAACGGCAACGCCGGGGCTGCCGACGCGGAGGGTGAACCTTTCCCGGCCGATGCCTTCGGTCTGCTGATCCAGCTGCCCGGCCTCGAGGGACGGCTCTGGGATCCGGCGCCGCTGCTGGCCGCCTCCCGCCAGGCCGGTGTGATCAGCACCGTGGCGATCGATCCGCTGGCCCAGGTGCTGCTGGCCCCCGTGGGCCATCTCGGTGCCGACATCGCCGTGGGCAGCCTGCAGCGCTACGGCGTGCCGATGGGGTTCGGCGGGCCCCACGCCGCCTTCTTCGCCACCAGCGAGGCCTACAAGCGCCAGATCCCCGGCCGCCTGGTGGGCCAGTCGCGCGATGCCGAGGGGCATCCCGCCCTGCGGCTGGCGCTGCAGACCCGCGAGCAGCACATCCGCCGCGACAAGGCCACCTCCAACATCTGCACCGCCCAGGTGCTGCTGGCCGTGATGGCCAGCTTCTACGCCGTGCACCACGGGCCCGACGGGCTGGAGGCGATCGCACGCCGCATCGTGGCCCTGCGCGAGGCTCTTGCCGCTGCCCTCACCAGCCTGGGCCTGCCACCGGAGCCGGGCCCCGGCTTCGACACGCTGGTGGTGGGCACACCCGAGGCCTCCTCGCTGCTGGCGCGGGCCGAGGAGGCCGGTTTCAACCTCCGCCACGGCCGCGATGGCCGCCATGGCCACGATGGGTTGGCGGCAGGCCCTGGCCTCAGCGCCGGAGCCGCGGGCGGGGCCTTCGCCATCAGCCTCGATGAGCTCAGCACCCCCGCGGAACTGGAGCGGCTGCTGGCCGCCCTGGCGCCTGGATCCCCCGCCGCCGGGAGCCTGGGCGTGTCTGGGGCTGTCGAGGCTGCGACTTCCGCACTGCATGGCCACCTGGAGGCCACCCCCGAAGCCTCGGCCCGCGCCCTGGGCGGCCTGCCGCTGCGGCGCGATCCGTGGCTGCGGCAGCCCGTGTTTCATGCCTACCGCAGCGAGACCGAGCTGCTGCGCTACATCCAGCAGCTGGTCTCCCGAGACCTCTCGCTGGTGCACGGCATGATCCCGCTGGGCAGCTGCACGATGAAGCTGAATGCCGCCGCCGAGCTGGCGCCGGTGAGCTGGCCGGCCTTCGCCCAGCTCCACCCCTTCGCACCGCCCGCCCAGAGCGCCGGCTACCGGAAGCTGGTGGCCGATCTGGAGGCCTGGCTGGCGGCGATCACCGGCTTTGCGGCCGTGTCGCTGCAGCCCAATGCCGGCTCCCAGGGGGAATATGCCGGCCTGATGGTGATCCGCGCCTTCCATCGCAGCCGTGGCGAGGGCCATCGCCGGGTCTGCCTGATCCCCACCAGCGCCCATGGCACCAATCCCGCCAGTGCCGTGATGGCGGGCCTGCAGGTGGTGGCGGTCGCCTGCGACGACGCCGGCAACATCGATCTGGCCGATCTCGAGGCCAAGGCCACCGCCCATGCCGCCGAACTGGCGGCGCTGATGGTCACCTATCCCTCCACCCACGGCGTGTTTGAGACCGCGATCCGTCGCATCTGCTCGCTGGTGCATGAGCAGGGCGGCCAGGTGTATCTCGACGGCGCCAATCTCAACGCCCAGGTGGGCCTCTGCAAGCCGGGCCTCTACGGGGCCGATGTCTGCCACCTCAACCTGCACAAGACCTTCTGCATCCCCCACGGCGGCGGCGGCCCCGGGGTGGGTCCGATCGGGGTGGCGGCTCACCTGGCCCCCTTCCTGCCCGGCCATCCGCTCGCGCCGGTGGGTGGCGGCGAGGGAACGGCGATCGGGCCGATCTCGGCGGCGCCCTGGGGCAGTGCCGGCATCCTGCCGATCAGCTGGATGTACATCCGCATGATGGGCGGCCCCGGCCTGCGCACCGCCAGCCAGGTGGCGCTGCTCGCCGCCAACCTGATCGCCGAGCGGCTCGATCCCCACTTCCCGGTGCTCTACCGCGGCGCCGGCGGCCGGGTGGCCCATGAGTGCATCCTCGATCTGCGGCCGCTCAAGCGCAGCTGCGGCCTGGAGGTGGATGATCTGGCCAAGCGCCTGATGGATTACGGCTTCCATGCCCCCACCGTGAGCTGGCCGGTGGCCGGCACGGTGATGGTGGAGCCCACCGAGAGCGAATCCCTGGCCGAGCTCGACCGCTTCTGTGCGGCGATGGTGGCGATCCGCGCCGAAGCCGCTGCGATCGAATCCGGCGAGGCCGATCCCTTCGACAATCCACTCAAGCGCGCTCCGCATACCCTGGCGGCCGTCACCGCCGATCACTGGGATCGCTCCTACACACGCAGCGAGGCCGCCTTCCCGGCGGGCCACGAGCAGCGGGCCAGCAAGTTCTGGCCGGCGGTCGCCCGGATCGACAACGCCTATGGCGATCGCCATCTGGTCTGCACCTGCCCTTCGGTGGAGGAAGTGGCGGTTACCGAACTGGCCGCCTGATGGTTCCCGGGGCTACCGCATCGGGAGTTCATCACGCATCATTGCCGTGCCTGCCGCTCAGGGTGGCCGGCACACCAGCCATTCATCACACGGGGACCATGAACGGCGACGGCACCACACCTCACGCCGGAGGCGGAGGCATTCAGCGCATCGAGGGCACCAATGTGGTGCGGGTGGCCTTCGGCGTGCGTCACGCCCGGCGCTCACGTCCCCAGCGTCCGGATCACTGGGCCACGCTCGTGCTCCCCTTCCAGGGCGGGGGTGGCGGTGGTCCCACCCCTCCCCAGGCTGCCTGAAGCAACCGCGCAAGCCTCCTCAGCGGCCCTCGTGCTGCGCCAGGCGCCAGTCGACCAGGGCCTTCACATCGGTGAGAGAGCTGGCCGGCGCCCGGAAGGGAAGGATGCGCATCGGGCTGCGCTCCGGACGGATCAGCCAGGTGAGATCCGCCTGGGGGATGAGCACGAAGCCGCGGTAGCGCACCGTGGCTAAATGGCCCGCGCTCTCCCGCGGCCAGTCGGGGCTGCTGCCGTGGGTGAGGGTGTGGGCCGGGCTGGCACCCGGTCTGCCGCTTCCATCGGCTGCCGGGCCGGGGGCTGGGCCTGTGGCGGCGCTGGTGCTGGTGGGGGCGTTGCTGCGGCTGGCGGCAGTGCTGCTGCTGAGGTGGCTCACTCCTGCTTCGCTCGGTGCCATTGCGGCGTGCTGGTGTCTCGGCGCACAGTGTCCCCAAGCCGGGCCGGGATGTCAGCGGCTGCGAAGAAGAATCACACCTGTACTCTGCGATACCCGTTCATGGGAAATCCCCTGCCAGCACTTGTGCAGACAGGGGATCTGGGCCTTGTTTCATGGGGAGTCTCAGGGGGCCGGTGTGGGGCTGCTGATGATCTCCGCGCAGGGTTTTGCAGGCAGACGGTTCAGGCGGCCAGCAGCTCTGCTTCGCGGTAGGGAATAAAGTTCGCTTTTTTGGTACCGCAGATCGGGCAGCGCCAGTCGTCTGGAATGTCCTCGAAGCGGGTGCCCGCTGCGATGCCCGATTCCGGATCGCCGATGGCGGGGTTGTAGATCATCGAGCACACCTTGCAGATCCACAGGCCCGGCACGGGCTCGGGGGCTTCGCCGGCCGTGCCCTTGCCCTGCAGGGCTTCCAGGGCCACGCCGTAGCGTGTGGCATGGTGCTGCTCGATCGGGGTGAGCAGGCCGAAGTTGCGGGCAGCGGTGCGGAACACATCGGCGTGCTCGCGCGATTCGGCCACCTGCTCCTCGAATTCCGCCTCGGCGCCGGCGTCGCGCTCGGCCCTGGCCTGGGCGGCGAACTCGGGATACATGGTGGTGTACTCGTAGGTTTCGCCCTCGATCGCCAGCTCCAGGCAGCGGGCCAGCACCGCCTGGCGGGCTTCCTCGCTCAGGGCGTCGGGGTTCTCCACCACCAGCTCCGGATGCAGCAGGCGGAAGTGGGCGAAGGCGTGCTCGGTCTCCTGGTTGGCGGTGTCGCGGAAGAGGCGGGCCAGCTCCGCGTTGCCGAGCTGCCTGGCCACCTCGGCGAAGAAGAGGTATTTGCGGTTGGCCATGCTCTCGCCGCCGAAGGCGGCCTCGAGGTTGGCGGGGGTGCTGGGTCTGGAGAGGTCCATCGCGCTGCTGCGGGCTTGGCTGGATCCTAGTCTAAGTCGGAATGATCATGAGTTAGAGGGGTCTGCAGCTGGGCCGCTTCGTCGCACGGCGGCCGGCTCTGCTCCTGGCAGGAGGCGCAGTGCCCGTAGTACTCCAGGGTGTGGAACAGGGGCCGGAAGCCGTCCGCCACCTCCGCCGGCAGAGGGTGGTCGTGCATCGGGCACTGGGGCAGCGTCACGCTGCTGCCGCAGAGCACACAGGTGAGATGGTGGGCATCGAGCTCCACCGGGGCATACAGGCTCTCGCCGCTGGGCAGCAGCCGGCTGCGCACCAGCCCCCGCTGCTGCAGCCAGCGCAGCTGCCGGTACACCGTGGCCAGGCCGATGCTGCTGCGGCTCCCGCTCAGTCGCCGGTGCAGCTCCTGGCTGCTGAGCTCGGCACCGGCCTGCCTGAGCGCTGCGAGCAGCAGCTCCTGGCGTGGATTCAGGGCCCCCGCAGGGAGCTCGGGCTTGGATCGGCTGGGCATCGCCGGTGGGCAGCGGCAGCGCCGGGGCGTCTGCAGGAACGCTACCTGCCGGGGTCACCATCAGCGTCTGAGCTGCCCTGGCGCTGTGGGCCGCCCGCCGAAACGCCGGCCCCGGGCTCAGTAACTGGCGCCGCTGCGGCGCTGGTGCACCGCCGGGATTCCGCTCGCATCCAGCAGACCGCCATGGTTCACCCGGGCATAGAGCAGCCAGTGGTCGCCGCACTCCATGCGCTGCATCACCGTGGCCTCCAGCCAGGCCAGGGCGTCCGGCAGCAACGGCTGCCCACCGGGGCTGCTCTCGATCGCCAGGCCCTCGAAGCGGTCGGCGCCGGGGGCGAAGGGGGCCAGAAAGCGCTTCATCAAGGGCTTCTCGCGCCCTGCCGCCAGCACATTGAGGGCGAAGCGGTCGCCCACGTGCAGCAGCGTCTCCACGGCCCGGTCGCGCGCCACCGCCACCGTGAACCCCGGGGGCGTGAAGCTGGCCTGGCTCACCCAGCTGGCCACCATCGCGCCGCTGGCGGCCTCCGCTCCCTCGCCGCGGCGCACGGTGACGATCGAGAGCGGGCCGACGACCCGGCCGAGGGCCTGCAGGGCCGGGTTGCTGCGGCTTTCGCGGATGCCGCCGGTCGGCCGGCGCAGGCTGCGACGCCGCTCTGCGGTGATCAGGTCGCGGCCGAGGGCGACGCCGGTTTCCTCCAGGCTGCGCAGGGTGGCGGGATCGGGGCTGAACCGCACCCGGATCGGTTCGAAGGCGAAGGCGAAGCCGCCGTCGCGCAGCTTCGTTTCCAGCAGGTCGATCGCCTCGCCGCTCCAGCCGAAGCTGCCGAACACGCCCACCGGCTTGCCGCGGTCGCCCTCCGCCAGCACGGTGCCAAGGGCCGAGACGATCGGTGTGGGGGCGTGGCCGCCGAGGGTGGGAGAGCCGATCAGCAGGGCATCGCAGCTGCGGATCGTCTGCAGCAGCTGCTCCGGCTCGGCGAATTCGCAGTTGAGGCTCTCCACCCGCACGCCGCTGCGCGCCACCCCATGGGCCAGGGCGTCGGCGATGGCGGCGGTGTTGCCGTAGGCGCTCGCATAGAGCAGCGCCACCGACAGGTTGGTGCGGCCCTGCTTCTCCCCCCAGCGGCGGTAGTCGGCCACGAGGCTTCGCCAGCTGGTGGCGATCGCCGGGCCATGGAAGGGGGCGATGGTGCGGATCGGCAGCTCGTCGAGACGGTCGAGCAGGCTTTCCAGCTGACGCGCCATCGGCGCCATCAGGCAGTCGTAGAACCAGCGGCGGTCTTCATCGGTGCTGCTGCGGTTGGCCTCGGCGAAGGCCTCGCCGCAGATGTGCGCCGAAAAGTATTTGCTGCTCATCAGCAGCCCCGTGCTCTCCTCGAACGCCAGCAGGTCGCCCGGCCAGCGCGGGCTGGGTGCCGGGATCAGGCAGAGGCTGAAGCCTCCGGCCAGGCGGCGGCAGGCCTCCTGCTTCACGACATCGGTCGTCGGCAGCGGGGGCAGCGGCGGCGGCTCGGGCGCGCCGGGGGCGGCCGGTCGCCGCTGCTCCCAGAGCTCGCGCACTACCTTGGCACCGGCGTTGGAAGCCACCAGAGCCAGGTTTGGCCAGCGCTCCGCCATCGCCCGCAGCAGCTCCACCCGGTTGGGGTTCACCACCCCCACCACCACCTTCAGCGGGGCGTCCGCCGGCACCCGCGCCGCCAGGGCCTCGAAGAAGGGCTCGGCGTAGGTCATGCCGGGAGGGTGGATCAGCACCGGCGGCAGCGCATGGCCATCGGTGGCGCTGCCCGCCTCGAACAGGAAGCTGTTGGCGGTGGTGCCGCGCTCCAGCCCGTACTCCACCTCGAAACGCAGGCGTTTGGGGCTGAGGCCGCGCAGGCAGTGCAGGCCGGGTTCGATCGGCAGGGCGATCACGCGGCGCTCGCTCTGGGTGGGGCTCTGGGCCGGAGGCTCGGCGGCGGTGCCGAGGGGCCGGGTGGGGCTGGCGGGAGTGCTGGTCATCTCAGTAATGGTTGCCCACCTTGCGGTGATGCACGGCGGTGCTGGCGCTGCTGTCGGCCACCTTGCCCTGCTCCACCTCGGCGTAGATGATCCAGTGGTCTGGACCCTCCATCCGCTGGGCGACGCGGCAGCCCAGGAAGGCGAGGGCGTCGCCCAGCACCGGCCCGCCCTCGGCGGCTCCCTCCAGCACGGTCACGCCGGCGAAGCGATCGGCCCCGGGCGGGAAGCGGCGCAGGAAGTGGCGCAGCAGCTTCTGGTGGTTGTCCTCGCGCAGGATGTTGAGCACGAAGCGATCGCCCACCTGCATCAGCGATTCGATCGCCCGGTCTCTGGACACGGCCACGGTGATGCCGGGCGGCTCGAAACTGGCCTGGCTCACCCAGCTGGCCACCATCGCGCCGCTGCGGGCGGCCTCGCCCTCACCCTGGCGGGCCGTGACCACGTAGAGACCGCCGGAGAGGCGGCCGAGGGCCTTGTCGAGGTCGCCGTCGAGGGCCTTCATCGCCGCGATCGCCTTGTCGCGGGTGAGCAGCTGGCCCAGGTCGGTGCCGGCCTCCTCGCAGCGCTGGTAGTCGGCGGCGGCCGGCACCTGGCGGATGCGCAGCGGCGTGAAGGCCTCCTGGGCGTTGAGGGAGCGCAGCGTGCCGGCGACGGAATCGATCGGCTCGTCGTTGCCGCCGTAGGCGTCGTAACAGGCCAGCCATTGCCTGGGCTTGAGGGCCGCCAGCAGGGTGCCGATCGAGGCCTGCAGCTCCGGATCCGGCTCGGCTGGCCAGGTGGGCACCACCACCGCCGAGGCCTCGCCGATCAGGGCGCTGAGCTCCTGGGGGTCGGTGGCGCGCAGGTCGACCAGCTGCACCCCGGCCTCGGCCTTGGCCACGCCGCGGGCGATCGCCTGGCTGAGGCGGTCGCAGAAGCCGTACTGGCTCACGTAGCAGACGGCGGCGTAGGCCTCGCCGGCGCTGCGCTGGCTGCTCCAGGCGCGGTAATCCTCGATCCAGAGGCTGAGGTGCTCGCGCAGCAGCGGCCCGTGGCCGACGGCGATCGTGCTGATCTCCGGCAGCGCATCCAGGCGCTTGAGGGCCTGCAGCACGCTGCGGGCGTTGGGGCCCATCAGGCAGTCGTAGTAGAAGCGGAAGTCCGGCGCGATCGCACCGGGATCGCTGTCGAACAGCTCCTCGCTGCAGTAGTGCAGGCCGAAGGCATCGCAGGTGTAGAGGATGGCCGTGCCGTGGTCGAAGGAGAAGATCGTGTCCGGCCAGTGCAGGTTCGGGGCGCTCAGAAACTCGAAGCGGTGGGCGACGCCGCTGTCGGGGTTCGTGCCCAGGTCGAGCGCGTCGCCGCTCTTCACGGCGCGGCTGCGGAACGGCCGGTGCACCTGGTTTTCGAGAAACTGGATCGCCACCTTCGAGCCCACGATCTCGATCTCGGGATGGAGTTCGATCAGGTCGCCGATCAGGCCGGAGTGATCCGGTTCGGTGTGGGAGACGATCAGATGGTCGATCGAGCGAGGGTCGATCTGCCCGCGCAGCAGCGGCAGCCAGGTGTCGCGGAACTTGGCGTGGCTGGTGTCGATCAGGGCGGTGCGCTCACCCCGCACCAGGAAGGCGTTGTAAGTGGTGCCGTTGCGTAGGCCGAATTCGATGTCGAAACGGCTGCGGTCCCAGTCGAGCGAGCGGATCGCGGTGGTGTCGGGCGCGATCGGCTGCCGCTGCAGGCTGAGGCGGGTTGCTGCAGCAGCTGTGGCGGGTGCGGCGCCAGGGCCGATCTGAGTCGGGGCGGATGACGCTGTGAAGCTCATGGGTCTCCTGTCGCTGCGGCATCAGGGTGGGTTGGACTGTAGGAACTTCATGGCGATTCGGGCGGTGTGCGCCGTGGGCCGCCTCTTTCCTTCCCAGGGCGGCTGGTTGCACAATGAACGGGTTCCGGCTGCCGTTCCCGACCCTTGACTCCTGGTGATCCGGCCCCCGGCGAGTCGATGCCCCGCAACGCGGCGGCATCCTCCCGGATCCCCCCCCCAGCTTCCGGCGGGATCGGCGGCAGCGGCCTCGATGGCTTTCGCGATGCCCTCGACCGGCTGCAGCACCGGCTCGAGGAAGCCAGCCGCCCCAGCCGCTTCAAGCCGGTGGAGGAGCTTTCCCTGGCCCGGATCCGTTTCGGCGATCACTCCGGAGCAGCGCCGGTGGTGGGCGAGATCCTCGATCTCAGCCGCGACGGCATGAAGATCGCCCTGGCCGTGAGCCATCCGGTGGACGTCGACCAGGACTGCCATCTGCTGGTCGGCCCCCCCGAAAGCGAGTGCTACGAACTGCACGGCACCGTGCGCTGGGTGGATCGCAACCCTTACATCACCGTCTTCGGCCTGGCCCTGCGCGACGCCACCCTGCACAATCCTTCCGCGCTCTGAACCGCCGCCCGCCTGCGCGGATCAGAGCTCCGGATCAAGGCGCCGGATCAGAGCCCGGCTGGCTGGTACACCACCCCCAGGGAGCTGCCCACGAAGCGTTCGACCAGGGGTGCGTTGAGCAGGTCGGCCTGCGCCAGGGATGGATTCCAGGCCGCCAGCTGCGAGGAGGTGCCTCCATCGAGGAGCAGCCCGTTCCGGGCGCCCAGGCCGCGCAGGATCAGGCCCATGTCCTGGTCGGTGGCGCCGAACCAGTTGCCGGGGAGAAGGCCCGCCGGTTGACGATCCACCGTCACCAGCGTGAGATGGCGGCGATCCGCGCTCAGGCCCAGGGCCGAACGGGCGTTCTGGATGATCGCGTCTCCCTGCACGAGGCCATCGCGTAGCACCATGCCGAATCCGGCGCTGGCCACCTTCAGGGAGGAGGCCGCCGGCGCGTTGGAGGCCCAGATGTCCTCGATCCGTGCCCCGGTGATGCTGTCCAGCAGGAAGGTGCTCTTGAAGGTGTCGGTGTTGCTGTCTGGCCCGCTCAGCAGCTGGCCTTCACTCACCACAAAGCCGCGCAGATTGGTGGGCACGGCCTCGAATGGCTTCTGGTCGTTGAGATCAAAGGGCGCGGCATTGATCGCGGCCACGAGCGGCAGCCCGGCGGCGCGGCCGGCGGTGATGAACTGGCGGCTGGTCTGGGTGATGGTCTCGCTGCCGTTGTCGCTCCAGAGCGGCGCCCGGCCGCTGCCGGTGAGGCTGATGCCCGGAGCCTGGAGGTCCACCCGCAGGGCCGTCACGATCAGGGGCGGCTCGGCGCTGCGGGGGCTGCTGAGGGCGAGGCTGGTCTTGAGGATGGCTGGGATGCCTGCCAGGCTGGCCGCGTTGGCCCAGTCGAAGCTGAGCTCGGCGGGGGTGGGAAGGCTGATCACCCCTTCACGAACCTGGCTGCCCACTCTGATGCGATAGCCGGCACCAAGCCAGGCCTGCTGTTGATCCAATGGCACCGTGGTGACGTACTGGTTGGCTAGGCCGGTTGGGGTTGGCCGGTACGTGTGCAGCCGTGGAGCTATTGCCGGAATGCTGCCTCCCCACGTCTCGAGGCTGGTGATCGCATCAGACGATGTGCGCCAGCGCAGGACCACCTGTCCGTGGACCATTTCAAGCTGGGGGTCCGCAAGCAGCGTGCTGCTGATGCGGGGGGTGATGCGGTAGATGCTGCCGCTGCCGAGGCGGAGGGAGCGATCGGATAAGTAGAGAGCGTTTTGCGTGGCCAAGGCCCCGGTGCCCATTCCGAGAACGTTGGAGTCGATGAAATGGAACATCTGACCACTACTCAGATCCGTGGCGGGTATAGCATTCTCATCGTTGAAGGGATTGTTGCCAATACCAAAGAAATTGGTGAAAACTGTTTCAAGAAACTCCCCCGGGAAACCCACAGGCGCCATCGCCACCTCCACGGCACCTTCGCTGCGTGAACCCTGAATGGGCAGGAATGTGGCCAGAGGTGCCTGAAAGGAATTGGAGGGATTAATGACAACTCCGTTGGCAAGGAGGGTGTAGCTGACCGGAAAGCCGAAATGGGGAACGTTTCTGCCAATCTCAGCAGCTGGAATCAGATTGAGTTCGTCGGCCGAGAAACTTCGGCTAGTGGGGGGAAGCAGGCTATTCGGATCATCATCGATGCCATTGTCTGCCAAGATCAGGTTGCCTGCGGCGTCGAAGATGATGCCGGCTGCATTGCGCAGACCACGGGCAATCAGGCGAGGGGCGCCGATCTGGATCTGGCTGCCTGAATCGCGGATGGTGATCTGATGAATGCTGTCAGCCTCAAGCTGAGCGGCTGTCATCGAAGCGCCGGAATCGGCGCTGATTGAAACGCGCAGAAGGCTATCTGTTGGCGTGCTGTCGTGTTGGGATCCAATATTGAAAAAGACATCGATCGAGTCGGCATGGTCCGGGTTGTGGCGCAGGGCGAGGCCGAAGGTTTTGTGAAGAAAGAAGGTTGGGTAATCCAGGTTGACCCTGCCGGCCAGTTGCAGTGGATCAGTCGCATGATCTCCCGTCACCTGTCCGGTTCGCCAGAGTGAGATTACAGACTGATTGTTGGCAAGGAATGGCGTAATAGCCACCACCATGCTGCCAAGGCGTCTGACTGTGGAGATGAGTCCTGGCAGCGTGGCAAGCGTGCTCTGGGTATCAGCGATATTGTCAGCATTCGCATCTGCCAGGCGAATCAGTTTGTTGCTCACACTATTCTCGGCCACCAAGATCGAGCCGTCTGCCAGATCCGTCATGCTGGTGGGAAAACCAAGGCCTGCAGCGAAACGGCTGACCTGGAAACGCGATTGATCCAAGCTGCGCGCCAGAGGAATGATGTTGTCAGTCGGAACCGTATCGTCGTTGGTGATCGTTGCGCTGGCGGAAGCCGGTGTGTCGATTGTGTAGCCGCTGCCAGCCAGAAGCGTGAGCAGCAGCGATTCATCGGCTTCCACGAGATTCTCATCTACAGGCAGGATCCTGAGGGTAGCTGTGGTCTCGCCGGCTACGAAGCTGAGCTTTCGGATGCCGTTGCTGGGTTCCAGGCCGCTGTAATCAATCCCCAGGTCTGCTGAGCCCGAAACCGCATAGTTCACGGTGAGGGCTTCGTTGCTGGATCCCGTTCTTGTGAACGTGAACAGCAGGGGTGAACCACTGTCTTCATGCACCGCAGCCCTGTTTACGCTGAGACTGATCGCCGCCGCTGGCTGCTCATGCTTGGGAGTGGTGCCGATGAAGCCGTCGCCATCGAGATCGAAGCTGAGAGTGCGTTCCTCATCGAGCAGCTGCGTGTTGGAGAGGAAGGAGCCGGCGCTGAAGGCAGCGGCGGGGGTGAGATCCCAGCGACCGAAC
>Ga0169931_10003746_pt1 | contig 23969 bp, 6 predicted proteins | sample Kivu_15m_20L_FD_129675 | JGI IMG/M metagenome (GOLD analysis project Ga0169931, IMG submission 129675) | Freshwater microbial communities from Lake Kivu, Western Province, Rwanda to study Microbial Dark Matter (Phase II) - Kivu_15m_20L... | ecosystem: Environmental > Aquatic > Freshwater > Lake ...
CGTATGCGTTTTATGAGATTGTTGACCGTATCGAGTTCCAGGAACGTAATCATTTCTCCGCCCATGAACAGCACTCCGGGCCGACGATTCGTCGGTGGCGATAACACCGATGCATTTACTACACGTATCTGGGTATCTGTAATCGTCAATGGTTGAGCTAATGTGGTCGAATATGCTTCTGCGATACGATAGTAATTATGATCTTCGGCCATGTCATGGAAGATCCTATAGGCCAAGGGTTTTCCAGTGACGTCAAACCCCACTACACGGATCTCTTTGCCGGCTTGTGGGGCTTCTTCGAATACTATCGTATTTCCAAAAAATACATAATCAATTCCGTTTGCTGCAGGCTGCCCACCCACTAAAATCACAGTGTTCAAGTCATTGAGCAGATTATTTGTATAGACGAAATCCGTGGTAGACCCATTGGCTACGAATCTTTCATCATCGCCTGAACTCCAAGGAGTGATAGGTTTGGTGAAAACTTGCATGTTCAAGCTGTCAAAGATCATGCCCGGAACCAGTTCTTCGGGTGCATGGCTGCTGTAGAGGTCTACATAAGCACCACCTGTGATTGTGATATCCTCGGGCCTGGTTCCAAGCGCGATATCTTGATACCGACTAGAAATATGCGAGTCAATGAGAGCCGACACTGATCTCAATTCTTCATCTTGGCTGAATGGCAGACCTTGCACCCGTACCCCAGGATATGTGATACCTTTGATTACTTGGGAGGGATCTTGGCCTTCCCCGCCCTCAACTGGTTGATAATAGGCCACAGCACGATCAATGGCGTGACCTGCTTCGTCGCCGTTGACTCGAGTGAACAGCCGATAGTCAAAGAATCTTTCTGTGACTATTGGGCTAACGAAATATAACAGCTCAATGGTGTTTTTTCCCTGCACTAGGACGGCTGGATCTCTATAGGTTATTTCGTTCCCCGGTACCCATTCCTTGCCCTCCCAGCGCCCGCGTGTTGTTCTTGTCTTTGTTTCGCTTTGCAGTCTTATAGTACCACTGTCTTTTTCCTGTACCGAAACAGTGTTGTTGAAATCATTGATTCCCGAACCGCGCACACGCTGTCCGATCGCGATGTTATTGATATCACCAATGGGTGTCACTTTGCCACCAATGATCGCGCTCCAACTGTCGCTTTCGCTGTCGTAGATCGCTCCAGGCACATCTTCGGGAGAAACAGTGAATATCACATCGTTTTCAACGTTTACTTTGATTTGTAAACCCGGGGTAGGATAATCAATAAATTCAAGGGTCTTGAGATCTTCGGAAAATTCATATTGAGACATTGGTTGTAGCTGATCTCCAAGATAGACCTGATACTCGATATTTTCTAGGTCGTTGAGATATACCCTGGCAGATTTATTGAGTTGATAGACCCGAGGTGTTTCGACCAAGAACGTTTCGTAGAGATCCTCACCCTCGTCACCAACATATCTTATAGATACTTCATCCTCCAATTGAGGATCTAGTAAGGTGATGGTGTTGTCTTCCATGTTGATGCTGTAGTCGATACCAAACACAGCTTCTATATTGTTGAGATTGATCACTGTGGATGGAGTAAGATCTGTGTTTTCTACCTGAAATGTCGAGATAAGTTCAACATCAAATGTTTCGATCCCCGACAACTGTACCGGAACAACATAAATGTTTGGCTCGTTGATTTTATAGACGTCATTGAAATAAGAAACACGATCTGAAAAAATTTCAGAGTTGGCAGTCCATGCAGGTATTTGGGTGTCGTAGGCGATGCGATCTAACTTGATATTTGAATTCAATGACCGTACTAGATTATACCCTGGTTGATTGTTGCCTGTGTGTACGTTTCTCATCAATGGATATGCAACAGCACCCGAACCGTTGCCATTGATCACTACGCGAGGAGTGGATGTATATCCACTGCCGGGATTGGTGATTACCACCGATGTCAGACCGTTAAAATCAATGGTCGCGATTGCTTTGGCTCCGCGTCCGCCACCGCCTTCAATGGTTATCTCTGGAATCACAGTATATCCCGATCCTGGATTTTCAATAATGATCCGATCAACCACTAGCTGATGAGATTGATTCCAAGCACGATATTCGGTGTTGGATAACAGATCTTCGTCGCTGTCTCGTTCACCATTGGGGGTACGATATTGATCTAGTATTTTGTCGTAATAGGCCGGAAGATCAAAGTCGCTGACATTTCCGCTAACTACATCGATACCATCGTAGTTCAGTAGATATTCTCGTATCTGTGTGCGATAAGGCTTGACCTCATTGATGTAATCAATATAATAATCTTGGTTATCTCGAACGAAGCTGGGGTATTGATCAAGCTTTCGCAGTTTGTGGACGATATTTACAAAGCTGGTTTTAAATATCCAATCCACATGTTTTTGTTCAGTCAACAAATAGTTTACCATCACAAAGAACATGCGATTGAATTCCTGCTTGAATTCGCCTGCAAATATGTCCTTGCGGATTGATTCCAATATCTGTCTTATTTCAACACCAGGAGTTTTATCATATCTCACATTATCAAAATTTGACGAATCAAATCCCATTCCATCGTTGTTGATATCGTAGAGATTGGGTAAAAATTGTATGGTACCGTTTTCCAACGCGACCATGAGCAACGAAAAATCATCCTGCACTCGATAAGTTACACCTTGCCCTTGTTGATCATATCTCACATCAATGATATCACCGGGCCGTAAATTGATTGCCCCGATATCTTTTTCGTAATCCACGGTGTAAGTGATTTTTGTTGAAGGATCAAACCCATCGGCATACCAATCACGATATTCCCAGTATAAATTGGTTTTATAAGATTGTATCCTCGACAACACAAATTGGCTACCGTTAAACCTCCAGACTGTCCAAAGTCCATCATTGGTAGAATCATTTTCTATTAGAACTCGATAACCAACTTCGATTTCACTGGTTTCAATATACCCGAGCTCGTCTACCGTGGAAACCTTGCGATCATATCCCGAGGAAGTTGGCACAGGATCTTGGCCAAAGAATCCATTGGTGTTGAATTGTCTCACCACCGGATAGGCCAAAAATATGCGATTAACAAAATCAATCACGCTTCTTAGTGCCCTGGCACGGTCCCGGAACATGTTTTGTCGTGGTCGATAAGAGATACCAACTCGCTCATTGTCTTTGAGTGTGGGGTCAGGAACTACGTTACCGATGCGATCGATGCCGGCCAAACTATCAACCATTTTATTGACAATTTTGTTAGGTATCTCGCTTTCTCTTCGATTTTCCTGTACCAGTTCAAATTCAGTGTGCATGATATTTGAGTTAGGTGCATTGGCGTAGTCGATTTGCAAAATAACGCTGTTTCCTGTTAGATAGTCATTGATACCGTAGAGAGCAAGAGCATTGCTCTTTAAAATACCAACATACGGTATTCCTTGGAGATTGGGATTTTCGATGATGTCAGCGATAGCGGCACAACTGTTGCGCTTTCGACTCACTGAAACATCTTGTTTGCCTGTGACCCAAAAGTAGTATCGAGGATTCAGGATTCCTGATTGAGAATCTATCACAGTGTCAACCACATAGGCCTGATTATTGTATTTTGGAATTCCCGAACCGCCGCGTGTTGCGTACTGCTCGGGCGGAACCGAACTCGATACCCATTCGCAGATTTCAATTTCGGACCCCGGGAAGATTGCTCCCCAGTTCTTGGTTCTATAAATCAAGTCATCTTGTTCATAATCAAGATATCGAACCTTGCTGAGATTCCACCAGATCATCCCGACCTGCTGTTCGCCCCATCTCATGCCTTGGTCGATCACGACTTCCGAGGTTCCATTGGTGTAGATCGCGGGATCTAGCTCGGTTTTGAAATCTATGTCTTGTTCGGCAATTCCCAGTATCTTTCCCTTGACAGGATCAATGTAATCCAAGTTAGCTATGATAGTATTGCGGTCACGATTGTAGATAAGAAGTCGGTTCACAGAATCAAGGTCCACAACTGGTTCTTGTTTGCGCTTGAGATCCCAAATCTTCTTGGAAGATGGGTTGGTGTACAAATGCACCGATCCTGTGTTTTTAATCACTCCCACCGCATCTCGTATAAAATTTGTACGGAAATCTGTGGACTGTGCGCCATTGTAGGTCCAAATTGACCAAGATCCTCGATTACTGATGTCCGATACCACCAATACTCTTGTACCGATCGTGAGAGCATTGACCCCAATCCAGGACAGCTCGTCAAGGTTGTCAACTTTTAAATCATATTGATCTGGCAACGGCAAAGGATCAAACCCCGGAGACGAAACAACCAACGAATCTTTCTGTAACCCCACTGAAAATCCAAATTCATCGCCGGGATATACTTCTCGCAACGAAAGCTTGTTGGCAAAAATCAATGAACCGGTGTTGTCAATGCCAGACTGGCCATCATTAATCAATTCAAATAGATAGACTGCACCGCTACCGTCGACCACTTTATTGAACAATGTTGTGCCGATATCAAATGTTGTACCAGCAAAACCAAGTCCACCATCAAACGTGATCGCTTGCGTCAGCGAAGAATTTTTTCCTGTGATAGACACTGTTTCTCCTTGACTGTCTACCACTATATTGCTACCAAACGATCCCTCGTTGAAATCGGGTTCTAGTATTTCTTGATCTAACACATAGGCATCAAATGCAATTTGTTCTAGCGCATCGTCGCCGGCTGGTGTCAGCTGAAGATCTTTGTTGACCTTTGATACCGTGGAAATTACCAATCTTCCATCTTGATCTACGTCGGCTGTTATTCCAGGCAAACGATTGATATCTATGGCCATTGATTTGGCCGTGGTATCACCGCTGTCAGTGGCCGCAGTAAAAGTCACCGGGACACGGTTTACGTAGATTGTTGACCCAGCCGATATCACCGGATTTTCTATCTGCGACACCGAGGTACCAAAGTACTTCGATTTCATTGTAAATCTATAGACTTTTCCTTGGCTGTAGACCGAATCATAATAATTGGGGGCACCAATGTAGATTGATTTTGCATCATGATCCATGTCCAAAGAAAATCCAAAATTTCCCTGATCAACTAAATCGGGACTTGAGATCTCTTGCAAAAGATCAAATTGAGAAGTGCTTATTGTCAGCGTCTGGCCTGCTTCATATGAGCCCAACAACACAATTTCATTGTTATTCAGTGTATAATCGGCGGCGGAATGTAACAACACGCCATTGACGAACAAATCAACAAAAGGCATTGTCACAGATGATGGCAGGTAAGTGCTTCGGTTGGCTTTGAGAGATTGCTCCTCGATTCGACGAGTGTAAATATATCCGGCACCAGTATTAGTATAGGTGATTTCACCATTGGTGATTGTTTTGTTAGGTGCTCCAACGACAACCACCGAACCGTCACGGTTGGTTTTTACTGTGCGACCAAATTGACTTCCAGCTGTACCTACCAATTCATCGACTAATTTATAGTGGTATGCCTGCTGTACCTCAATCGACAGCAATCCGGGATCTTTAGACAGACTGAGCTCACCGTCCTCGGTGACTGTATAGTCAACGTTGGGTTGCAGCAACACTGGCTGATTGATTCGTGCCACAATGACATTTCCAATGTCTGGCACAGAATTCAGCGTCAGTGTATCTCCGTCAATGGTGTAGTCTGATGCCGACATTAGCTGATTGTTTACTATGACCTGCAATCGTCGGCCCACTAATCCTGCTGATAGAGTGAATGTGTCTGTGACTCCGTCGCCGACAAACAAGTCGGGCAATCCAAATTCTGATGTCACTTTGATCGAATCTGCTGTGGCAACAGAGAAATCCAAGACATAATCTGTTTGTCCTGGTTCAGTAGTTAAAACATGTGTACCGAGTTCTGTCAGGCTGGTGTCATAATGATAGACATAAACAGTATCTTTACCCGGTGCACCCACATATAACCATTGTAAATCCTGACTCAGTGACACCGAATGTCCAAATTGATCACCTGTGTTGGCGTCTGGAGCAAAAAGAACTTGCAAATCGAATTTTTCTTTTTCGGTGCGGAAGTTATAGACAAACACGCGGCCTTGGTTGTTTTTACTGGCGGACGCACCCACGGCTACGCGGTAGTCAACAAGATCAATAGATCCACCAAATCCAGCAGTATCCAGCGACAGAGTTGGTCTGAAAGTAGAAGACTGCTTGAATTCTCCCGAAGTGAGTTTTACGAAAGTTTTTATATTACCTTCCCCGGATTCCGGGGAAGAGACCACAATAAGATCTCGTTGAGAGTTTATTTTGACTGCATGCCCAAAACGATCGCCACCAATGAGATCTGATGCTTCTACAGGAAGTTCAACTTGATATTTCCACGAATCGGTTTTTTCATAGACTCCCCAGTGACCATCATGATCAATGTTATCTGCCCAGACGCAGTCTCCTACTAACCATCCATTTAACGGCGACATCTGATTGATTTTTGCAGAAGAGTCGGTGCGCATTGATTTAGCAACAAGATAAACTCCGTTGCCTGAAAAGCTCCTGATTTTCTTTATTTCTGATTGATTTTTATAGATCTTCGCAGAAACTCTTACAAGGTCCGTGACATAAGCGACTTGATAAAATCCGTCGATCAGCGAATCAAGATTTTTGATCACAAAAATATCACCGACTTTGAGTTCATGTGGTTTATCAAATGTCACAGATATTTGATCATCTAGATCGTAGATGGCTGACGACACGTTGTTATCAGTCTCACTGATGCGGTATACATTCCAGTCGTTGTCAAAATCTCGAGCCACCCAAAGTTTGAATCCTTTTCCAATCCTTGGTAACAAATTATCTAGTTCGCTGAAATTCCTGATATCAAACACTGTACCACTGATATCCTCGAGATTAACGAACCCAGCTGTAGCAATATCTGCCGAGGTGTCGGTTCTTTGGCTGCGATTAAAAAATATATCTTTTTTGTACTGAGAGGTTCTGCGATACAAATCTTTTTCTTTGATTGAAACAGTACCTCTTACCGCCGACTCTGCGTTGTCTGTCAATGTTATAGTTGATGGATCATTGGTAAATTCAGTGTCATTTAAAACAATTTCAATTTGTGCAGCACTTTCAGCTGCTCCGTATTCGCCTACTCTCAATGCCCATTCTTCGTAGAGGTCTAGGCCACTGGTGACATTGTTGAATTTAGCGGTGGTCAATGCATCCACTGACGAACGAGTTCCTTTGTCCTTGATGAATCCTTGATAGAATTTGACTTGGCTGACATTGTCGAGGCTAAAATCACTGAGATATGTTCTTTCTCGGAAACCAATGAGCCCGGCACTGTATTCCAGTAAGTCGGAATCATCGGGAGCATTATCAATGTCATAGATATCTTCAAACTTCTGAGCGTTATAGGCAAAGTTAGGAAGCAGCCCAGTCTTGATCGCAGATCTTTCAATCAGCCTCCATTGAGCCTGGTTGAATTCTGTTGCAGCTATGATATTTTCCAATGCTGTATAATACTGTTCTTTGAAGTTTACTATCGAACCTTTTTTGTAATCTTTACCAGGTAACCATGGATCGACATCTGACGCATTGTAAACAAATCCCGGTGGGTTAAGTTCGCCGGACCAATCGTTGGTTTTGCTGCCCACCAACTTCAAACGAAACTGCCGATTACCCAGCTCGGGTTTGTAAATGATATCGTTGAACACTGTGCTGTTGTCAAATATCAACACATGTTCAAATTGCACCACTTCAAGCTCGGCAAAGCATATCGAGCGATCGTCGATCACAGAAATTTTAAATTCATTGTTGGATCTAACCACTGTGAATTGATTATTCTTGATGGTAGAAAACTGCTGATCAAGAATCTTGCTACCGTTGATGGTATTTTCCACATGGTCAACCACACCCAAGGGTGTGCTGACTTTGAGAACGTCCTTGATTGGACTCAAGATGATCAGATTGCCGTTGCTCCAACCTTGCTGACTCCAATGCAAAAATTCTTTGGCGCTAAGGACCCAATCTTTTTTAGAGGCCAAGACCGATTCGGTCTCTGTGAACTTGATTCCTTGCCCGGTAAGATATCGTCCGTAACTGATCAAGAAATCTACCACTTGCTGGCGAGAAGTAAATTCAAATCCATATGGAACGATTACTTTTTTATTTTGATAATCTCGGTATATCACCCCTCTTTGCTTGATCACATCAATTACATAGGCATTGTTGTTGGCCAGGCTCGGAATAATGGTGAAATAGGGATTAGATACATCATAGCCCGATACAGTGTATCCATTGTTGGTTTTTTCAACAATGACCGCACTGTAGATTATTTTTTTCAGGGGACTGGATTTATTAAGATGTACGGTATAATTTTCATCTGGTAATATGATACTGTCATTGGTCGATGACGGTGAGCTTTGTTCGGCCAACACTTTGATATAATTTTTATCGGTATATCCGGCTGCTCGATAACCTAAATTCACATCAAGATTATCAAGTCTATGGCGCAACACTGTTGCTGGGTCTCGCCCGAGATTTTTCACATAATCTCGTATCCAATTCAAGTAGCCAGCAGTGAGCTGAGTCTGTCCATCCAAAACATCACCGTGTATTTTGATAGACCCCGGAGTCACGCGGCGCAAAGTGTTGGAAATGACCAATTGGTCTAACTTGCTATTTCTATTATATGTTTTGACATCGAACAAGCTACCAAAGTAAAAAGCCGGTTGCGTGAGGGCCATGGTGCGTTGCAAAGCAAACGGATAATCACTGCTCCGCCTCCACGCCGATTCAGCAGGACCTTGATTTCCAACCGAAAACGCTCGCCCAGCATCGCTGCTGTTGAAATTGCTGACTGCAAACTGACTAGGTGGTCTTAGTGCGCCGTATTCATCTACTGGGATTATTGATAATAGCGAGGATCTTGCGTATCTTTGATCGTAGCCTTGTCGTGGCCCAGCGTGAATATATCCCTGTGCGAGATCTTGCCATAGCAGCAGGTTTCCGCCGGTGTAAGGTGCAGCACCATAGCGTTCATTCCACCAGTCAGGTCGTGAACTGAATCCCAACATCTCCCAGGGATGGGTATTGGGTCGATCGGTGTCATAAAAATATTTGAAGATGGCACGCCAGGCGCCGGGTATTCTGCCGCCATCAATGGTGTCTCGATATTTTGAATAATTCCATGTCCAAGAATCATTGGCAACAAAATTTGTGTTCGTGGTATAATCAACTTGATTGCTGCCGGCCCACTTCAAAAAACTACGAGAAAGCACACGATCAAATTCAGCCAATGAATATCCTGTATCACGGAATTTTCCCGGAATAAAATCATGTATGTTGGCAATGCCTTTGTAGTAGTCAAGTTTAATATTGTTATAGATGCGAGTCTCAAGCTCAACAAGAAGATCATCGCGATAATCTTCAAATGATGGAATCATCGAACCATCATGGCCTTGTATCACAAATATTGGATCTCTATATGTGTTGTCATACAGTTTGCCCGGAACAAATTTAGGACACAAACCTAGCTTGCTCGGGGTTTCAGGAACATAGCACCCATTGGTGTCAAGATAGTCAACTATCTTAATAAAATCGTCGGCTTCGAGAGGATACTCCTCACTGATGATCACAGCGGTGCGATCTTGTGGGAAATAATAGTCTTGATCTTTGACCAATTGCTTGTTATTGACATAAACCAATACCGCACGATTGCTGAGCTTTTGGTCATCAAAGACCATCGGTAAATCAAATTGCCGTAGCTCGGGGTTGATTACAACATCTAGGTATTCTCTACGATTGTCTCCGTAAGGAACCATGTCCGAGTAATGCCAAGGAAACGAGCTGTTCTTGACAGCATTGATGGTTTTGATTATTTCGTCAACCGTTTCTGGAATTCTAGTTGAGTCGACCGTTGTCAACTTGCTGGCAGCTTCCAAAAACTTATTTTTAAACTTTGTGTATTCGCGGGCTGCCAAGTCGATACTGTCAACGAAATTGACATCATTGTCAATCAAAAACAGATTACTGTAGATTGACGGACTGGCATGCTGTAGTATAGTTCCACCGTGATTTTTAAATTGCACATCACGGAATCTAGTGAACTTGTTTTCTGTTTGGTTTGCGATCCTGGTGTTCTCAACCAATTTGGTTATGTGATTTTTTAATTGGCCCAGGGTGAGATACTCAAAATCAGCATTTTGAGAATTGTAATCTAAATTAGGTGGAATTTCATAGTGGCCAAGTTCTGATGTTGAGTCAGAATAGATCATTATGTCAACAATGGCGCCAACGGTCAACAAAGATGATAGAATGCGCACAGCCTGGCGTACGCCTACTACCTCATAGACATATTGATATTCTTTGATCAGTTCATTGTTGACGAATACTTTGATAAACGGTGTCTGCTGGCTGGCGTTAGGGCTTACATCAACTTCGAAATAATTGGTTGTACCATCAAACACGTGAGAAAAGATCTGGTACTGATGAGATTTTTCCTTGGCCTTGATCCAGATATTCCTGGTCTGTGCTTCATCTCGGTTGATGTAATTCAGTAGATAACCGCCATTGACCTTGATTGTTTTTTCTCTTGTACCATCAAGAAAAGACATCAATGAATTGTCAAAATCATTGCTGAATTCTATGTCGCCTACGCTGTTGAAATTTCGATAGCTCAACGGAAAACCCAGCACAGTATCTGTTTTTCCTGTGCCAGTTTTATATGAAAAAATACGTGATCCGCCGAAGGTTGAGTTAGGGTATCGAGTTAGATTTCCAAAGCTGATGTTATTTTCGTCAACGACGTCAAACAATGGTGCTTGGTTCACTGAAGATTTTTGCAGGCCCTTCTTCCATTGGTTACCATCGTACCAGAAATTTAATCCTGTGTTGAGTCCTTCCAGCGCAATGACAGTACTATTTGATTCCACAATAAATGCACTGGGGGTGAGATGTGGCATACGAATCGGATTTTCGTCGTAGTCCTCATCGTTGCCGATGTCCTCCATGCTCAGTCGATAAACAATATTGCGCACCATGGGATCTTCGTCGCCGGCAAATATCACTGATTTACCATCAACAATGTCAATGATACTTTGCCAGTAAAGGTCGTTGTTTCTGGGATCTTGTTTGATATCCAACACAGCACGATATAATCTACCTTGCCAGGCTGCGTATTGATTTTCCAGTATCGTGTCGGCTATGCCCACCGAATAGTCTACAAAGACATTAACTTTTTTCCAAGTGGTAGTAATATCAGGAGATATTTGCAAAGCACCATTGGGGGAGATGCAAGCGTAATACTCGTTGTTGTAGTAGACCGCATCAAATTGCTGATATTCGATCTCCGCATCATATTCGTCGATGTTTTCACGATTCCATATTATGGGTTCCCAATATGTGGTATTGGTTGGAAGATTTTCGCTGGTCACAGCCAAGGCGCGATAGATACGGTCGAGGTATCTTACCACATTGTCTTGGCGATACGCCTGTGTTCCACTGTAAATGGGAAGACTATAGAGATTTTGCCAGTTGTTGTCGTTGCCAGGTATCTGCTGCAGATCGATGCGGGCTCGATAAACCTTGTTCTCAAGTACCACAACTTCGTCTTTGACATAGTGCTGTAGTGCATCGTATTGTTTGCCATTTCCTTCGATCTGAGAAAAAGCATCGGTGACATAAAAGTCCAGATAATCCACTGGAGGGAGACCTTGCCGACCAAAATTAAATAATTGCAGATCTGCGTCAAATTCAATGATGGGGCGATTGGCACGATATTGTTGGTTAGGCAGCCCAATGGTTTTGTTATATGCGGCTGTTGCTTTTAATACATCAATGTGGAACCAACGATTGCTTCGTGACCATGCATTGAGGTCGCTGCTTCCACGATTGATTGTGAGATAATCCAGAGTCTCCAGATCACCTGCGTATGGTTCGGGATTTATGAGTTTGTTCGCCCCAATGAGTCTGATAGATTTACCAACTCCCTCAACATAAAAATCTTTGAGTCGGTAGTCAGATGGTATCACTTTGTTGTCAAATCTTATTTTTAAACCATTGGTGAATTCCACTCCATTGGGGCTGGTGTAATTTTTTTCGTCTAGAATATCATTGTTGACGTCAATGACAAAATTATCGGGGTCGACTATGCGTATTTCGCCGACAAATGACGGATCTCGGCTATCTTGGTAAAAAAGTCGATCCAGATTGGCTGTGATATTGGGAACTGTTTGGTAGATACCATCAAAGTCGGTGTAAAATTCTCTAGATGCATTTTCCTTACCACGCCGAACAAAAACTTTTTGACTTTTTTCAACTTGAGTCGACGGAGTTAATTTAATGACATGGTCTCTTCCGCTGGGAATTAACTGTATTCTCCAAAGATTGCGCCTTGCTGTCACTGGAACGGTTTCAGAGACAATGACATCATAGGGGTACACGTCAAAAATTTCATTGTTGGTCCAGAAGACATCGTCGATGTCTTCGTTGATGAATATTATAAACTTTCCATCTAAATCGGAAGGAGTGCGATAACCATCAATGCCATCGGGATTACTTTTAAGGAATTGTCTTAGACTGTGATCCTGCATGTTTACATAACTGATATCAGTGGCTAAATCGGCCACTGCGGCCATAGTCATTGATGTAAACTTGTCTTGAGCGGATGCCTGTGGCACACGGAAAGTCACTGTGCCTTGATCTGTACCGTTGTTTAAAACTCCCAGCACATCTCTTGTTGAAATATTAGGTTGAGTTTTTTTCTTGCCCGACACACCCGGCTCGCTCTGTATCCAGAAACGATGCTCTGGGTGATCTATCTGAAACCTATATGTTCCGCCACGACTCAATATCATGACAGGATTAGATTCGATTCCTTTGCTGGAAAAATTAAATCCGCCAACAGATAGATTACGTGTGACCCGGTATTCTCCTTCGTTGTCAACTGAGCCAGCAAATACATTTACTGCCTGGGGACCATCGGGCATCCAATAATAGTTGTTGAAATTAATAAACTTGTCAAAATCAAAACAACCGTCAAATGTGTAAAATTCGTTGCGGAACAAACGATCGTGATTGTTGGCTATTCCACCATAGTATTCGATTTTTTGTAGTAGATCGGGATACGAAGAAAAGAAATCAACACTGTTGGCGTAAACATCTTTGACAACAACGCAGGGCTCAAGTTGGTAATTCTGCCGCGAAGTCGAAGGTTCGCCGATGTAATTGTCTGATGGTTTAAATGTGGGTGTAACGCGACGGCCAATGTAGCCATTGACTTTCTTGAAATTTGGTTCGCTGATCAGCTGGTCGACTGTTGCGGCCAAGAATTTTTTGTTGGCATCGGTCCTGAAAATCTCAGGTAAAAAGTTCAAAGTTCTATTAGTGGCCATTTTTATTTCACTGGTTTAAAATATTTAATCCAGCTGAAATCTGATTGAGTTGCGAAGCTGTGATCGACGAAATGATTTCCACATCGTCCACTGTGGCTGCTGAAACTATGATCTCGTCGGGTTCGGCATTTATCTGATAAAGGCTACCAAACGCCACGTTATTGTCGGCAGCAACAATGACTACCGATGCGATATCTGGGCTGAGGCGGTTGTGCAGATAGGCACTGAGTTCTGAGAAATAAAACGTTTCGCCAAAATCCCAGTTCGCTATATCAAAGTAAGCATTAACCGCTGCAATCAATGATGTTTTGATGTCGCTGTCACTGATGATGAGATTGGGATTCTTGACCACTTTAAACTTGGCTCGCAGGGCCGAATCGGCCCTTGATCCAAAGATAGGTTTAAATTTAGCCGAGTTATAAATGATGGTATCACTCATGGCTTTGAAATTTTCAAGGCTGCTGAATTCCAGTTTTAAACTTTCACTGGTGGGTTCGCTGGGATTGACAACTGTGTTTGACGAGTCTTTGATCCATGCTAGATAGTCAGTGGCATAGGATTTTGTCAATATAAAAAGATCCACGATGTTATTGGGGCTTGGATCAATCCTTCGTTGATTTGGGCTGTTATGCCGATATTGGAAATTTAGATCTGCTCTTCCAACTCGAGCTCGATAGTTAGATACTTCCTCGAGCACCGCCGATGAGCGATAAAATTTATTCTCTAGATTGGCGTAAAATATCTGGCCACTGGGGTATTGACTTCTCGAAGACAGTATCTCATCACGAGTGGGCAGCCCAGCAATCACAGAATAAGCCGGCACAGGACGATAGTCCTCGAACAAATCCGAAGACGTGGATGCTACAAAAAACACAAATTTTTCTGCTTGGTTGACTTTGGGCGCCACTATTAATTCAAAAAGATCGGGGTTATCGGGCACACCGTCACTGTCACTGTCAGGGAAAGTCAATAGTATTTTACTGTTGTTGACATAACCATCTGACTCGACAATGCTTTTATAAACGTACCAAGATAGATCATTGGTCAATGCACGAGAAGAATCGGGTTCAGTATTAAATCTCAACACCTTGATAAAATCATTAATGGTTCGCCCAGTACGAGAATCAAAGACTTTGACTTTTTCATCAAAATAAAATTTCGTATCAACAAGGCTTTCAAAATAGTAATCAAGTCCACGGTGTTCTACTATGTACTGAGTTCCGTCAAAGGTAAATTTAACCAGCCAGCTAGAATCCAATGCGCGGCCAGTTGTGTCGCCGGCGTTGATTTCCGAATATGATACCCCACCAAGATCATTGTTTTCTATTATGTGCCACGTGGTGGTATTGACATCATATCTTAGGCCAAAGTTCTTGTAGGTGCGAACATAGTCGGCGATGATTTTAATGAAATTGTCTGAAGATATTTGATCTGTCAGATTGTTTTTAAAAGCTGGAATGATTTCGTCGGGTATAGCACCGCTGGGAACCAATTGATTCAATGACAAAGAATTATCTTGTTGAGTGCGAACAATCGCAGCATAGATATAACGACGATCGGTTTCTCTATGTGGTTCTCCGGTAATTATTTCTCCTGACCCTGTGAAATATTTTCCGGCGCCGGCTGCGAACCGTATCATAGCACCATTGATTAAGTATTTCAATGTGGTCGACGAGTTTTCACCAATGGGGGCAATGGTATTGTTGTTGGAAAAGCGCAGGCGACCCGTGTTCAAATTGGTAGCCGTGCCTGTTGATTCCCACACTAGCCCCGACAGCGCAGGCCTTGTTATTTTAGAATAATGATAGTGTTGCAGGCTCTTTCCATTTACCAATGGTTTTATCTGATTGTAGATCACAGTAAAGATTTCATTGGTGGTCTGGAATGAAAAACGAAAATCTTTGATATATTCGTCGCGATAGATGATTCCGTCACTGGCATAGATGTTAGTTGAACTGTACTTGCCAGTGACATCCAACACATCCAGGAATCGACTTACCCCCGAACTGGTTCTGTTTACTGCCTTGGCTTTGAGCACGGTACTGAATGCGGTGTAGGGCAATATGTTATAGTCCTCACCAGTGATCATCCTATTTTGCGTGTAGTATTGCTGAGGTGCTTTGGTGCGTATCTCGTCGAGAGTTTCTCGCGCAGTGGCATTGGCCACTGTGTAGTTAAGGCTGGCCCGCACAGTCAATGTTTCGGCTCGACCCAAGCGGCTCACATACGTGATGGGAATAGAGATGTTTTGCATCTCATCGGGCGTGATCTTGTAAGTGAGCCCGTTGCTTTGTCGATAGTAGAATCGAAACGATCCTCGTGGTGAATTAGCGAATGCACCATCACCGAACACTAGATCAACTTGATCCCCTACTCGGCTATTGATTTGGTAAAGATTACGATCAGAGTTTTTATTATAGGCTATGTTAATGCCGGCCACAGCAGGTACCTTGGACCAGTTCTCGGTCACTGCTCCCTGTGAGCTTAACGCATACAGCCAAGTATCGGTATTGTTGATGTTGTCAAAATTGATGTTGATCACTCTATTGGGCAAGGATTCATTGACGGTGAAATCAACACTGTTGAGTGATCCTTGCTTGAAGTAGACAAAATAACCGGTGTTGTTGGAGCTGTTTCCAAGGTTATCGTTGCGATAAAGCAAGTTGAACTTGACTGTGGGTTTTGGTTCAGCTTCGTAGATATAGGTTTCTCCACCGGTGGTCGCTGACACTGCTTCAAATGTTGTGTTGGCGCCTTCAACAGTTGAGCTGAAACGATACACCGGCACAGTGCCCGGCTCAACACTGACTGAATATTCATCGGTGCGTATGTTATTGATGACCTGGCTGTTGCCAGGTTTTCCAACAATCTGGCTGTTGACCAGTGAAGCGTTCAGAACTGTGTTGAACTGTTCTTGCCAGTTGTCATTGGTGGAATCATTCCAGGAAATAATGAGGTTAGAGAGATCTGTGCCGTTGCTGTCAGTGACTGATTCAGTGGTTGAGACCGAATCAATTTTCAGCAGGCCCGAAGCAGGTATATTGCGCTTGGGGCTATAGTTGATCATGCGTGCAAGTTTCAGCACCGAATCTCTACGCTCGGCTGTGTCGATGAAATTTTCACGTGCGTTTAGATCCGTGCGGAAGGCCAGACTCTGCCCCAAGAAAGCGATCAAATCAATCAAAGCAACGTACTCTGAGCTTTCTAAGAAGTCGTTGAAATCTTCGGGGTAGTAGATGCGCAAGTAATCGATCATGGTCTTGCGCAGAGTTTCAAAGTCGTAGCTTTGGAAATCAGCTTCTTTGAAGGTCTGATAGATCTTGGTCCAATCTTGTTGGACTAATAAATTTGTTTGTCTTGTTGTCAGGGCCATAATCTTTACCGTTTTTGTTATTTACCGTGAGTAAAAAACGGCTATTATTATGCCATGGTCATTTTTTGACTTTCACGATCGAATTTCAATCGTAAAATATTGCGTTGATCGGTGGTTACATAGCGTAAATCTATCAGCACCTGGATACCTTGTTCGAATTCGTCAATGGTCACGCGATCCACCGCTAATCGTGGGTCATAAGATACTATTTTTTTGACATCGTCGATGATGACTTGGCGCACTTCCTGGGTCAATGGCTCAAACAATGTGTTCCATATTATGGAACCAAAGTTTGGGTTCATGAGTTTTTCCCCTTTGCGTATATGAAAGTGATTGATCAAGTCTTGGCGTACCAGATCAAATTCCGTGACACGGAATTTTTTATTGCGGTTTTGTGTGCTGAATCCACGATAAAGTATTGACATGATATATGTATTTAAGCCGCTGTAGAACCAGTGGCCAGCGTGCTCACAGCATATCTGGCCTTGTTGTAATAGGCTGCTCCAGTGGTTCCGTTGGCATCAGCGCCACCGGCAGTGAACCGCCATTGTTTGGCGCCGCCGGCGCCCAATAGGTGAGCAACTTGTATCATACCAGCCACAGTTTCTTTGTTATCGCCGGTTTTGATTGCACCAATCCTGACCATAGTTTTATAATTGCTTTGCATCAGAGAATACATCACGCTCTCCTGCACACTCTTGCTGTTGAAGTAATCGTCTAGGCTATTGATACCGTCTTTGCCGGTCCAGCCACCTTCTTGATTGACTGCTCCGTTGCGATATTGTTTAAAATAATCTTTCTTGATGTAGCCTTGGTCACTGAGTACTGCCGCACCAGTTTGATATCTTCCCACGTAATTGAGGCTGTTTTTGGCCTTATAGTTCCAGGCCGACTCGCTATAGGCGATCTGCGCCATGAGGCACTTGGTTTCGTATTGACTGAGTGGACCCACTCCACCGGGAGGATTAGGGGCATCGGCCTTGTTTAACCACATGGGATCTAACGCACCCGAGACCGGTTGCCCTTGTGCTGAATCTGGTCCCGGGTCGCCACTGGGTTCTCCCGGTGGTATTTCTACCTTGGCCGGAGGAGGGCCTGTGTTGATTTCTTCCCCGCCTCGTGTGGGTTGCCCTTGTGGACTACCTTTTTGTCGAGGCCAAGGCTCATGACTGGGAGCGACCTTGACGATCGATGACAATTGTCCCGGAGCAGTTTGCCAAGGATGTTCGTCGCTTTCTCTTAATGTGTCATTGTGTTGATTGAGTTTGATATTGCCGGGATCTTTGACTCGAGTACCCGGATATGAGTTGATATCTGTGCGGCTTCCTGACAGCACCATTGGCCCTTGTGTGGTAAATTCGCCTTTGCTGTCGGCGCTGATAAAAAGATTGCCGCCGGAACCTATTTCAACTTTGCCTCCGTAGGCGAGAAAATTATCTGTGGCCTTGAGTGTTATCTTGGAAGAATCTTGTATGATAGCTCCATCGGCGCGGACATTGAAGTTTCGTTTGGCATGGAAATTTATATCTCCGTCGCTGTGTAAGTTAAAATCACCGTCGGTACGTAGGTTTATACCGCCGGCGGCATAGGCCGTAATCTGCCCTGACCCAGCAAATTCCAACCAAACAGATCCGTCGCTGTTGGCTAGATAAATGATGCGTTCGGTGTCATTCATTAGCAGCTGGTGACCACTGGCTGTGCGCAGGCGCATGAGTTGATTGCGGCCAGATTCAATCTCGCCATCGTCCATGACCAAGCTGTGGCCGCCGACTCTTGCTCGTACAGCATATTTAGATTCATCAATCTCGCCAGATGTCAGCAACAGTCCGTAGTTGGGATCCAGGGCCGGATCTTGGTCGGGCACCGGTCGACCAGGAGTAGAAATACCAAATACCTGGCTGGGAGTTTCTCGTTGGCTAGAGCTGGTTATCGCACCTCGCACCGGATCTCGATCAAGTCCTTGCTTGATCAAGATTTCTGCCTGTGGTTCGTGTATGGCTTTTTTGTTGTTCAAGAACCCATCAGAAATATTAGAGGGTTCGTTTTCGTTGAATTCAGCTGAGGGCAAGGTAGGAGTTTGTTTCTGAGCCAGGGCGTTTTTGACAATGGTGCTTTTTACTCTTGACGTGTCAAACGGGCCGTCGGTGCCCAAGGCCGGCAACATAGTATGACTGAGATTTTTATTCACACAAGCGAACCAATAGCCGCGTCCCGGATCACCGTTGACAAATATGCAAAGCACTTCGTTGCCAACATCGGGTGGTACCATCCACATACCATAGGTATGATGTACTTTTTCAAATTCGGTGAGCTTGGTTGCTTCAGGTTGTGTAGTAGCACCAAAAAATGGACTAGCGTAACTCACAGTCCTCCAGTTTTGCACATTGGTTTCGTCGCCGCCAAGATCGGGTATGTAGACTTGCAAACGGCCGGATTTTGTGGGGTCTAGGTTGTTCTTGATCACCCCGATAAATGGTCCCGGATCTAGTTTGACGCCAGTGGCAGAATCTTTGTTGGCCCACTTGGGTATTCTGTTGCCTAATCTGCGTTCGGTGCTCATCGTTGTCCTTTATTCGGCTGCTTTGTCGGCTTCCGCTTCCTTGGCGGCCAGCTGAGATTTTAGATTTGTGACCTGGGCCTGCTGCGTCGCCAATCGATTTTGCAATTCTTGACGATACGTCTGATCATAGCTGCCAGGATTTCTGTTAATTATATCCAGTTTTCTTTGCGTGGATCTTACACTGGCTTCGGCATCTCCTAACTCAGTGTCAATGCGTGCCGCTTCACTCTCAAGAGCACGCACTTTTTGTTCTTGGGTTTGTTGTTGCTGATTTTCAAACTGTGCCGCTGTTTTTGCTGGTTGTGGTTCAGGTGATGTCGCTTGTTGTTCTTCCACATCGCCGATGTCTTCTTCTACATCCGAATCGGCAATTTCTTCGAGATCCTCGTCGTCTTCATTGGTTTCTTCCGACTCTGTGGCTGTGTCGGGATCGTAGGGATCATCTTCTTCACCATACGATGATGCGCCTGAATCATCATCTTCGACTGTTTCGTCTTCAGTGGATTCATCTAGGCCGGTCACTCCCGACGAATCATCGATGTCGCTGGATTCTGGTACATCTTGATCTCTATCCGCAGTCGCTGCAGTCGAGTCATCTTGTCTGTCGTCAGCAACCACGCCGGGTTTTAGGATATCTTCAAAAATCCTAACCATATTTAATACCTGTTCGAACTTGCCGCTGCGGAATTCTGAATCCACAGTCAACACTCGATATAGTCCGGAGAACTTGCTTTCAATGTACTTTCCGTCTTGTCTTAGCAGACCTGTGTTGTCGTCGACATCAACTGGTGTGCGAAAATTTACACGCACGAAAATTTCTCCGCGATCCATGACCAAACTGCCTACCCCCGGAATCAGTTGTTCGTTGGTTAGTTTTTCATAATCTTTGTCTGCGGGATTTATCAACACATCGTCTTGTTTGATAAAATGTGGATCACCAATGATCTTGATACGCAGATTCAACATATCGCCTCGAGCATTGCTGTAGATACTGTTTTGTATGCTGGAAGCTGTTTTTGTTGCCGAGTCTCGGTTGCCATCTAGTACCGCGCTGGCACCAGGATTGTCTGGTATGGGAATGTAAGTAGATTGCTGTATTGATCCTGGATTGCTGGGATTTTGTATATCATTGACTTTCCCTGTGTCTGGCGAAGATGCGGCTCCAGAAATAGTTTGATAACTGGCGCGGTTTACTTCAACAGCAGTATAAAACAATGCATCAAAGTCAATGCTGAAATCCAGTATGTCTCGATTGTATCCGGTATAAAGATAATTGTATTGCTTGACAGCGCCATTGGGCAAGGATTGTGGGCCCATTGGGTGTTTGCTGTTGTAGACTATCATCTTTTTGATATGATATGTTATGGTCTTTGACCAACGATTGGTTTTGGCATCAAATTGATTGAGTTGCACATCTGGAACTACTTTGTACCAAAGCAAAGGTTGGCCGCGCGAATTGGCGATGTCTTGAGCACTTTTGCTGGCAGGATCTGATACCTGATCTAGCACATATCTACTGTTGCGCATGACCATGTCAACCAATTTCAACACTGACGTACCGGCGCTGATGCTAAATGCCGAAGTGTTGAAATCGGGGCCACTGGCATTGGGTGAGTTGATCACTCGCGCCTTTGCTGTGCCCGGATCAGGCACTGGAGTTTTACTTGGATCGTTGCGATCGGGCATCACGATCAATGATTTACCAATTTCTTCGTCAACTGCAAATCTTATCTGGTCGGTGTATTTTCTTGCTCCAGTGACCAATTGCTGTTGGTACCAAGCATTTACTCCTGCGGTATAGCTGGTTGCTTTGACACGAGCTCCTTTTTCCAATTCAATCAACCGTGCTTCATAGATTTTCAACACCGCAGGGTCTGATTTTACTACGTCAAGTTTTATGGCTTCTCGAAAGGCAGCTATTTCAGCGGTGTTGGTTATTGTTAAGGCTTCGCCTTCGTCGAAAAAATCTTTGACCGTAGCTGCATCAATTTCAAGATTGATGGGTGTCGACGCCGTGGTTTCTTGGAGTGCTTGATGATTGAATGGAATGGCTTTTAATGCATATTCGGTACCTTTGGTACCCACCTTCATCTTCAACTCGATTATTTTTATCGGAAGACGTTTTGTTATACCCGGAATGGGATTTGGCATGCCGCCGTCGTCGGTTGACCCAAAGAAATCAATTTGCAAAAGATAAGGGAGCTCGAGATAATTCCGACATCGTGGTTTCACCGTTTCAGCCACGTCAATGATCCTGTCAAGCAAAGTGAGACCATAAGGTTCAATCAAGTTAAACGTGATGTCAATGGCGTTGCTGGATTTGCTTTTTTGATTGAGTCCCACCACCGTGGTGAGTCGCAGCCCATCAAAGAAAAAGTCGTCGCGGAATGCTGGATGCCTATTGGTATCATTGAATCTGCCGGCTCCGCCAATCAAGCACTGACCAACTCGATCCCATGTTTCTACCCCTTTTACTGCCCGGTTGTAGTCTTCGCTGGACAGCACAAATAAGCTGACATTATAGGTATAAGATGCATAATCATGTAAAGGATTATCCATTGGCACATAGACGGGAATTGAAGAAGCTTGGTCTGCGACTTCGTCGCCGGCGTAGACTGGATTTCCATACTTGTCAAATCCTATGACCTGATCGACTCCGGTTTCGTCCTCGGTTTCATCAGATTCGTAAATGGGTCTTCCATCTTCGTCAAATCCCACCACAGAATCGGTACCGGTTTCGTCCTCGGTTTCGTCAGAGTCGGGATCTTCGTCTTCGTTTTCAAGATTGTCTTGCTCTTCTTCGTCGAGCTCTTCTTCGTCGAAATCTTCTTCGTCGAAATCTTCTTCGTCGAGCTCTTCTTCGTCGAAATCTTCTTCGTCGGAGTCTGGGGATTCCTCGTCGAAATCTTCGTCTGAGCTGGTAGATTCTTCTTCGTTGTTTACCGCTGTTTCTGCGGTTTGACTGGCCGCTGCGGTATTTTCTTGAGACGTTGGTTGAGCCGTTGGTTGGCCGTCTGCGATGGCGTCGGCTTCTTTTTCTTTGGAGGCCAATCTTGTGTTAAGAGAAGCGACTTCTGCCTCTTGCTTGGCCAATCGATTCTGTAACTCTTGTCTAAGACCAGGATCAGCACCGGGAGTTTCTGCAAATAATGCCAGTTTTCTTTTTGTTGACCTAACGGCCGCGTTGGCATCTTCAAGCTCGGTGTTTATCTGATTGATTTCCGTTTCAACAGCACGGAGAGACTTTTCACTGGTGCTCATTGATTACAGCCCTAGATCGGCGATCAGTGTTTCTTTTTTGGGAATGTATATGGCGACTCCGGGACGGAAATCAAACACTGGATCTTTTATGGTGTTGGGATTACGCACAGCAAACACCCACCACAGCGAAGCATCACCATAGAGATCATAGGCCAACAAATCGGGACGATACTGGTAGATACGATCGATCTGATATCTCACGTCAGACGCCAGCTTGCGGAAATTACGCATCTGCATTATGTCCAGGAAATTACCGTAGTTTTTTGTTTCGTAATAGGGACTGCTTTTATTGTAGGAAGCCATTATAGGAAACCTCCCCGCCCACTCAACAATCTTCCACGAGCAAACTCGTCAAGATTGAATTGTGTGGCTTTGTTTCTGCTGACAACCGGTTGTAGGGTCACAGCAATGGTACTGTTTGTAGGGACCCGAGTGGATCCCCCATCGATCATGGTCTCAATGTAGTCAACGTCGTTGGGTAGAGTGTGAGAGAAGTTAGTTATCACACAGCTCACATGCGGAAAGTAATGATCTCCATAACCATCTAAGAATACCAATGGTGGTGGGTTGCCGGCTCGCTCACCTTGTCCAAACCACATCTTGGTACAAGCACGGAAAAAGTAAACAGCAGCCATGAGATATTTGGCTTCGGCGTCATTCTGCACACTGAAGTCACCTGATATAGTAATGCCCTGTATTTCTGAACCTTCATAAAAGTAAGCGTCATAATTACTATGTGTGAGTTTAGATGTACCGTACCTGGCCGTGTGCTGTACCTGTATTGATGGAGTATAGGGAAATATCACGCCACTTTGCCCAGTTCCAGTAAACAGTGGGGCCATGATACCGTTGTCGGAGCTGTTGTAAAAATAATCGCTTTGATCGGCAATGCTGACACGCACTCTCCAATCTGATGCTCCAGCGGAGCCATAGCTGTTGAATCCGATGGTGGTTGAAGCTGGTCCTCGAGAGGAAAGACCACCTTTGAGCAGGCCAGAAATACTGCGCCGAGCATTGCTGGGATCAAATAGATTCAGAGCCGAATCAACGATTCCCGGTAGCTTGGGTTTGGCAGGGGCATCCGTGACTCCTGGTATGAAATCTTCGGTGCCAAAGGTAGGCGTACTGGCTGTTCCACCTTTGAAAAATCCAGTGACCGAATCAAGTATTCCCATAATGGTTGTTTTTCCTCTTGCTTTTTGAATATTTATCGCTTAATATAAACTGGTCTTATTATAGGAACCTCATGAAACACAACTATCTCAACAACAAAGACATACTCAAAGAGATACACAAAAGCAAGAACACATATTGCAGCTATCTCGCCAAAGAAGATGCTGACTATGACATGATCTTGCCTGACATCAAGAAACTCAACAAAAAAAACACGCTCGAGGCACGCAGGAATCGAGCCGATCGA
>Ga0169931_10003747_pt1 | contig 23964 bp, 23 predicted proteins | sample Kivu_15m_20L_FD_129675 | JGI IMG/M metagenome (GOLD analysis project Ga0169931, IMG submission 129675) | Freshwater microbial communities from Lake Kivu, Western Province, Rwanda to study Microbial Dark Matter (Phase II) - Kivu_15m_20L... | ecosystem: Environmental > Aquatic > Freshwater > Lake...
GGGCGCGGGCTGGGACCAGCCGGTCACCGGCGCGATGGGCACGGCGATGGCCGCCGGGCGCCTGATGGGCCTGGACCGCGACGCGCTCGGCCACGCGCTCGCGCTCGCGGTGGTGCCCAACCTGTGCACCTACCAGACGCGCGCGGGCGAGCTGTCGATGTGGAAGGGCTGTGCGGGCCCGAACGGCGCACGCAACGGCATCTTCGCGGCGATGCTCGCCGCCGAGGGACTGACCGGCCCGTACGAGGCGTTCGACGGCGTGTTCGGCTTCTGGAACCAGACGCAGGGGGGGCGGCGCGTGCACGTGCCGCTGCCCGACGGCTCGCCCGGCTGGCGCTGGGGCGTGGTGCAGACCAACATCAAGACCTGGCCGGTGCGCGACTCCTGCCAGCTGCCGATCGCCACCGCGCTGCGGCTGCGCCCCCAGCTCGACCCGGCGCGCATCCGGGCGCTGCGCATCGACACCTACCGCTCGGCCTGGGAGGGTGCGGTGAAGGACCGCGAGCTGTGGGCGCCGCGCACGCGCGAGACCGCCGATCACTCGATGCTGTTCTCGGTGGCCTGTGCGCTGATCGACGGCGAGCTCTCGGCCGACAGCTTCGAGCGCGGCCGTTTCCTCGACGCCGACGTGCTCGGGCTGATCGGCCGCACCGAGGTGGTCGTGCTCGACGAGTACACGCGCGCCACGCCGGGCGAGCGCACCTGCCGGATCACCGCGACGCTGGACGACGGGCGCGAAGCGAGCGCCGAGCACGTCGTCACGCTCGCGCAGATCGAGGCGGGCATGGCCGACGAGGAGCTCGAGCGCAAGTTCCTGCAGTGCACCGCGCGGGTCTTCGATGCGGCGCGCCAGCGCGCGGTGATCGAGGCCGCCCGCGACCTGCCCGACGCGCCGGGCGTCGGCGCGCTGCTCGACCTGCTGGTCGTCGCCGGCTGAGCGCAGGCGGAGCGCGCTACATCACCGGCGCGCTCACCTCCATCCGCCACTTCGAGGTGAGCTTCTGCAGCACGGTCACGCAGAACGAGATCGCACCGGCCACGCACATGATGACGATCAGGCCCGCGAACACGCCGGTCGAATCCAGGTTGGTCTGCGAGCGGCGCAGCAGCCAGCCCAGTCCGGTGCTGCCGACCACGAGCTCGCCGAACACCGCGCCGGTGACCGCGTAGGGCACCGACACCTGCAGTCCGGTGAACATGAACACGCCCGCCGAGGGCAGGATCACCTTGCGCACGATCTGCAGCCGCGAGGCGCCCATCGTGCGCATCAGGTTGATCAGCGACGCCGGCACGTCGCGCACGCCCGCGTAGGTCGTGTAGAAGACGATGAAGAAGACGATCACCGAGGTGAGCGTGATCTTCATCGCCGTGCCGATGCCCAGCCAGATGATGAACAGCGGCACCAGCGCGAGCCGTGGCAGGCTGTAGAGCGCGGTGAGGAACGGCCGGATGATCTCGTCCAGCCACGCGATGCGCCCGAGCAGCAGCGCGAGCAGGATGCCGGCCGCGCCGCCGAGCAGGAAGCCGTACGCGGCCGACAGCAGCGTCTCGATCGCGGTGGCGACGATCGTGCCGTCGAGCAGCCACTCCCACAGGCGGACGGCGACGTCGGTCGGGCGGCTGACGAAGAACGGGTCCACCCAGCGGCCGCTCGCCAGCTGCCACAGCCCGAGCACCGCGATCGGGAACAGCACCTTGCCCACCCACACCCAGCGGCGCTGGCGGCGGTAGGCGGCGACGGTCTCGCGCTTGCCCTGCTCGATGCGCGCCTGCAGCGCGGCGTCCGGCGGCGGCGCGCGGTCCGCGGTGTCGGTCGTGCTCATCGGGTCAGGCGTCCTCGGCGGGGGTGGGGTTCGCGCGCCGCAGCTCGTCGCGCAGACGATGGCACAGCGCGACGAATCCGGGCTCGTACCGGATCTCCTCGGGACGGCGCGGGAACGGCAGGTCGATGTCGACCGTCGCGCGGATGCGCCCCGGGCGCGATCCGAATACGATCACGCGCTGCGCGAGGGTGACCGCCTCCTCGATGTCGTGGGTCACGAAGACCACCGTCATCTTCAGCCGCGCCCACAGCCGAAGGAACTCGCCGTGCAGCCGCGCGCGCAGCTGCGCGTCGAGCGCGCCGAAGGGCTCGTCCATCAGCACCAGCTCCGGGTCGGTGACCAGCACCCGCGCGAGCCCGACGCGCTTGCGCATGCCGCCGGACAGTTCGCTGGGGAACGCGCGCTCGAAGCCCTCGAGCCCCACCAGGTGCAGCGCGGTCGCCACGCGCTGCTCGCGCTCGCGCGCCGGCATGCCGCGCACCTCGAGCGGCAGCGCGACGTTGGCGGCCACGCGCCGCCACGGCAGCAGGCTGTCGTTCTGAGTGACGTAGGCGGCGCGGGTGTTCGGCCCCTCGATCGGGCGGTCGCGGAAGCTCACCGTGCCCAGGCTCGGCGGGATCAGCCCGGCGAACATGTTGAGCAGCGTGGACTTGCCGCAGCCGCTCGGCCCGAGCAGCGCGACGAACGCGCCGTCCGCCACGTCGAGCGACAGGTCCTCGAGCGCCATCACGAAGCTGCCGCGCTCCGGGCTGTAGTACCAGTGGTGGACCTGCTCGGCGCGCAGCGCCGAGCCCGGTGCGCGCGGCGCTGCGTCGGCGCGCGCGTCCGCCCGCGGCGAGGCGGTCATCGTCAGGGCTTCAGCCGCGCGACCGCCGGGGCGGCCGCCTCGAGGAACCGGTTGGTCATGATGTCGTCCATCCGGATGTTGGTGACCGCCGGCAGGCCGCCGGCCTTGCGGCCGAGGTTGGCCACGCGCACGATCCGCTCGAACGAGGCCTGGGTGAACCGGTCCTCGGGCCGCGCGAAGCATGGATACGTGAAGTCGTACGCTTCGCGGTACACGGCCTCGGGCAGCTTGGGGAACATCACCTGCCGCACGCGCTCGCGAACCCCGTCCTTGTCCGCCTGGATCTGCGCATTGGCCCACATGAAGGCCGCGGTGATGCGCAGCACCACGTCCGGGTTCTCCTGCGCGTACTGGCGCGTGGTGATGATCGAGGTGTACGGGAACTTGCTCTCGGGCCCGAAGCCGGGGAAGTCGCCACCGGGTCCGGTGATCAGCCGCACGCCCAGCCCCTCGGCCTCGAGCTGCTCGCCCGGCGGGCTGCCGCTGGACAGCGCGTCGATCTGACCGGTGCGGAACGCCGCCATCATCCCGGGGGCGTTGTCGAGCTGGTGCAGCCGCACGTCCTTGGCGCTCAGGCCGGCCTCGTCCAGCAGCAGCAGCACCCACAGCCCCGCGCCCTGCGACAGGTTGGTCACGCCCACCCGCAGGTCCTTCAGCCCGGCGAGGCGTTCCTTCAGCGGCGAGGTTCGGGCCAGCTTGAGCCGCTCGGCCACCTCCTTGCGCACCACCAGGCTGTTCGTGTAACAGCTCAGCATCGGTGCGACCGACAGCAGGTTGCGGCCGACCGCGTGCGTCTTCACCGGTTCCATCGAGTTGCTCTCGATGAAGTCGAGCTGCCGGCTGAGCAGCCCCTCGACCTGCGAGTTCGTGTTGATGATCTCGACGTCCAGGCACAGCCTGTCGAAGATCTTCGAGGCCCGCGCGAGCTCGCTCGCCACGTAGATCAGCACGTGCCCGGTGTTGGCGATCCGCACCTTGTCGCGCTTGTCGCAGCGCGCGGGGATCTCGAGCGGCTTGAGCGCCGCGGCGGGCTGCGCGGTCGCGGGCGCGGATGCGGCGAACCCCGCGAGCGACAGCACCGCCGCGGTGGCGACGGCAGCGAACCTGGGCATGAGGGTGTCTCCTGGTTGCCGGCGGGCGAGGTGGCCGCCGGTTGGGGTCGGGTGGTCGATTGTACACAGCGAGGGCCGGCGTGCGCGCACGCAACCCGCGGGATCGCCTGTAGAGCCGCCGTATTCGGCTTCCGGGCGCCGAGATGACGACCCGGAGCCGATGCGTCGTATACACGGGCCCGCCCGGGTACACTAGCGCGCCATGGCAGGATCCAGTTCGACCAGTGCTGGGGACGCCTACGAGGCGCTGAAGGCGCGGCTGGTCCGCGGCGACTTCCGCGCGGGCGTGCGGCTCACCGAGGAGCAGCTGGCCGCCGAGCTGCGCGTGTCGCGCACGCCGGTGCGCGAGGCGCTGCGCCGCCTGGTGAGCGACGGGCTGCTGCGCTTCGTGCCGAACGTGGGCACGTTCGTCGCCTCCTGGAGCGACGAGGACATCCGCGACCTGTTCGAACTGCGCGTGCTGCTCGAGAGCAGCATCGCCGGCCTCGCGGCCCGGCGGATCGGCGCGCCCGACATCGATGCGCTGCGCCGCATCCAGGACCAGATCGAGGCGCACGGTCCGGACATCTCGAGCGACAACCTCGCGCGGATCGGCGGCCTCAACCGCGAGTTCCACCGCGTGGTGTCCGCGGCGAGCGGCAACTCGCGGATGAGCGAGATGCTCGCCAACGCGATCGAGATCCCGATCGTCCAGCAGACCTTCGCCCGCTACACGCCCGCGCAGCTGGCCCGCAGCTTCGGCCACCACCGCGAGGTGATCGACGCGTTCGCGGCGCGCGACGCCGAGTGGGCGCGCGACGTGATGAGCTGCCACGTGCGGGCCGCCCGTTCGGCGAGATTGCCGCGTCCGGCCGACCCGGCTGCGGCGGCCGAGCCGGGCTGAGCGGGACCGGCCCGGCCCGAGCGGGGCCGCGTCGAACCGGGCGGAGCTGCGCCCGGCGGTACCGAGCCGCGTCGAGCCGCGCGGAGCAGCGCGCGGCCGATCCCCGCCTCGCAGGGTTCGCGCCGTCCGGGGCGCGGCGACCTGGTCTCGCGGTGCGCGGCGATCCGCCCTTCGCGGTCAGAACAGGCGGCCACGCCACGCCACGCCGCCGTCGACCGTGACGATCGTGCCGCTCACGAACGACGCGCGCCGCGATGCGGCGAAGACGATCGCGTCGGCCACCTCCGACGGCTCGGCGGCCCGCCCGAAGGGCAGCGGCGCGACCAGCTCCTGCCAGCGCCCCGGGTCGCCGGTGCGGTCGGCGGCCTTGCGCCGCATCAGCGACACCAGCCGTTCGGTCGCGGTGGGGCCCGGGTTGACGCCCACCACGCGCACGCCGTGGCGTGGGCTCTCGGCGCCGAGCGCGCGCGTGAACCCCATGAGCCCGGTGTTGCAGATGGTCGCGACGATGATCTCGGGATCGGGCCGCTCGCCGCAGTTGCCGATCACGTTGACGACCACCCCGGCGCCGCGCGCGCACATCGCCTGATAGATCGGCGCGGTGAGCAGCACCGTGGCGAGCACCTTCAGCTCGATGCCCTCGCGCCACTGCGTCTCGGTCACCGCCTCGATCGGGCCGGTGGGGGTGGCCCCGGCGTTGTTGACCAGAACGTCCACGTCGCGGCACGCCTGCGCGAGCCGGTCGACCTCGCCCGGGCGGGTCAGATCGCCCGCGTGCACGTGGGTCCGGGGTGCCCCGAGCGCGCGGGCGCGCTCGGCGGTGGCCTGCAGCTCCGGGACCGAACGGCCGGCCAGGTGGACCACGCAGCCCTCGGCCGCGAACCCCAGTGCCGCCGCGCGGCCGATGCCGCGCGACGCCCCCGTGACCAGCACGCTCGCACCGGCGAGTCCCATGTCCATCGGTTGCTCCGTCACTGCCCGTCATTGTGTACAACCGCCGCCGCAGGGGCCTGCGCGCAGCTCGAACACGATCCGATTGTGCACAATGAACGGCCTGCATGCTAGACTCGCCCGACCTCGGCGCTCCCGCCACCCCCTGCCCGGCCCCTTCCGAACGGAGACCCCGCGATGAACGCGATGACCGATCCGCCCGCCCGCCCCGTCGCCGACGCCACGGTCGAGCCGCGCCGCCGCACGCTGCGCGCGTGCGCCGCCGCCGGCGTGATCCTCGGGGCGCCCGCCATCGTCAAGGCGCAGGGCAGGCTGCGCTACCTGAAGCCGATCGTGGCCGGCCTGAACGCGAAGGAGGGCGATCCCTCCTTCCTGTCGATCGCGCGGATCCCGCAGATCCTGAAGGACAAGTACGAGGTCGACCTGGAGCTGCGCGTGCATCCGAGCTCGGCGCTCGGCACCGATCTGTCGCAGCTCGAGGCGGTGCAGACCGGCTTCATCGACATCACCAGCAACGTCACCGGCCAGTTCACGCAGTTCGACAAGTCGTTCGCGTTCGTCGACCTGCCGTACGCGATCACCAACTGGGACATGGCCAACCGCCTGTTCACGTCCGACCTGTGGCGCGACCAGGCCAAGCGGTTCGAGGCCGCGACGCCGCTGGTCGTGCTGCCGCCGGTGGGCGCCGGCGGCTTCCGGCTGCTGTGGAACAGCCGCCGCGCCCTGCCCTCGCCGGCGGCGGTCAACGGCCTGAAGTTCCGCACCACGTCGTCGCCGGCCGAGATCGCGCTGGTCAAGGCCTGGAACGGCAGCCCGACGCCGCTCGCCTGGACCGAGACCTACAACGGGCTGAAGAACGGCCTGATCGACGGCATGCACGTGCAGCCGATCTGGACCTACGGCTTCAAGATGCACGAGGTGCTCAAGCACGCGACCGAGGTCGGCGCGATCTTCGCGGTGCAGTTCCAGGTGATGAACCGCAACTCGTTCAACGCGATGCCGGCCGCGATCCGCGAGCGCTTCATGCGTGCGGCGGCCGACGCCGCGGCCGAGGCCAATGCGCTCGACCGCAAGCTGGAGTCCGAGTTCGCCGCCAAGCTGCGGGGCGAGAAGATGGAGATCTACACGCCGTCGGCCGCGGAGATGCGCGAGTGGCAGTCGCGCGGCGAGGCGACCTGGCAGACCGAGGCGAAGGACGTCGACCGCAACGTGATCCAGCGGATGGTGGCGCTGCGCTGAGGCGGTCGGCAGGTGCCGACGGTAAGCGCGCGGGTCGCCGAGCGCGTCGTCCTGCTGGCCGACGTGCTGGCGGGCACGGTCACCGTCGGGATCTTCGTCGTGATGGCCGCGCAGGTCGTCAGCCGGTACGTGTTCAACAGCTCGCTGTTCTGGGCCGACGAGCTCGCGGTGTGGGGGCTGGGCTGGCTGGTGATGCTGGCCTGCGTCGGGCTCGCCTGGCACGGGCGCCACGTTCAGGTGCCGATGGTGCTGCTCGCCACGCCGATTCGCGTTCGCGTGCCGCTGATCGTGCTCTCCAAGGTGCTGACCATCGGGTTCCTGGTGCTGCTCGCCTGGTACGGCTGGCAGGTGTTCGACGCGGGCTTTCACCGCCGCTCGCCGGGCCTGGGGATCTCCACCCGGTGGCTGAAGCTCGCGATTCCGGTGTCGGCCTCCCTGATGGCGCTGGTGGTGGCGATCGCCACCGCGCACGACCTCGCAGCGTGGCGGCGCGGCGACCGGTCGCGATTCGAGCGGTGGGGGCGCGAGGACCTGCCCGGGTGAGCCGATGACCGCCATCCTGCTGTACCTGTTCCTGCCGTTCCTCGCCGCGATCCTGCTCGGGGTGCCGATCGCCTTCGCGATCGGCATCGGCTGCGCGTTCTTCATCGCGTTCTCGGGCACCACGATCCCGATGTCGGTGCTGGTCACCGAGATGGCCTCCGGGCTGGACTCGTACGCGCTGCTCGCGCTGCCGACCTTCGTGATGACCGGCGAGCTGCTGAACCGCTGCGGCCTGACCGACCGGCTGATCGCGCTCGCCAACTCGATCGTCGGCTGGATCCGCGGCGGTCTCGCGCACGTGACCACGGTCACCGGCATGATGCTCGCGACGATCAGCGGCTCGGCGCTCGCGGACGCGGCCACGCTCGGGCCGATCCTGATCCCGGCGATGATCCGCGAGAAGTTCCCGCCGGCCTTCGCCGCGTCGATCACCGGTGCGGCGGCCTGCATCGGCGCGATCATCCCGCCGAGCGTGCCGCTGGTGATCATCGGCAGCCAGCTGGGCATGTCGATCGGCGGCCTGTTCCTCGCCGGGGTGATCCCCGGGCTGCTCACGGGGCTGGCACTGATGATCACCTCGTGGCTGATCTGCCGCTTCCGCGGCTTCGGCACCCACCACCGCTTCGAGGGGTTGCGCCCGGTGGCGCGCCATGCCGGCCGCGCCGCTCCGGTGCTCGCGATCCCGGTGATCATCCTCGGCGGCATCCTGGGGGGCGTTTTCTCGCCCACCGAAGCCGGCGTGATCGCGGTGATCTACACCGCGCTGCTGGGCGTGTTCGTCTTCCGCAACCTGAACGCGCGCGGCCTGGGCGAGGCCTTCATCGCGACCGCCCGGGTCACCGGCGCGGCGGTGGTGATCGTCGCGATCTCGCTGGTGATGGGCCGCATCCTCGCGTTCGAGCAGGTGCCGCAGAAGCTGCTCGCGCTGATGGTCGACGTCACCGCCAACCCGCTGGCCGTGTACCTGATCGTCGTGATCCTGCTGCTGATCGTCGGCTGCTTCATGGACGCGGTCGCGAACATGATCATCCTCGGGCCGCTGCTGATGCCGATCTGCGTGCAGCTGCTCGACATGCACCCGTTCACCTACGGCATCTTCCTGATGTACGCGCTGCTGGTCGGCGTGCTGACGCCGCCGCTGGGGCTGGTGCTGTTCGTGGTCGGGCCGATCGCGAAGGTCTCGTCCGAACGCCTGTCGCTCGCGGTGCTGCCCTTCATCGCCGCGATGCTGCTGGTGCTGACGCTGGTGGCCTTCGTGCCGGCGCTCACCGTCTGGCTGCCGACGGCGGCCGGCTACACGTGACCGCCGCGGTCCGGCCCGGGGCGGCGGGATCGCTCCCCGAGCTCGAGGCGCGCGTCGCCTACGACCTGCAGTGCACCGCCTATCCGGACGCGCCGTGGGTGCCCGCGGCGCGGGACGCCTCGGGTCGGCCGGTCCACGCGGTGCTGATCGTCGGCGGCGGCCAGGCCGGCCTGTCGCTCGCCTTCGCGCTGCGCCGCGAGGGCGTGCACGACGTGGTTGTGGTCGACCGCGCGCCCGAGGGTCGTGAGGGGCCGTGGATCACGTTCGCGCGGATGAGCACGCTGCGCACGCCGAAGTACCTGACCGGACCGGACTACGGCGTGCCGTCGCTCACCCCCCGCGCGTGGTTCGAGGCGACCCACGGCGCACAGGCTTGGGACGCGATGGAGCGCATCCCCCGTCCGACCTGGATGGCGTACCTGCAGTGGTTCCGGCAGGTCACCGGCGTGACGGTGCGCAACCTCACCGAGGTGACCGGATTGCGGGGCACGCCGGAGGGTTTCGTCGAGGTCGATCTGCGCGACGCCGAGGGCGGGCGCACCGCGGTCGCGCGCCAGCTGGTGATCGCCAACGGCATGGACGGCGGCGGCGCGTGGTACGTGCCGCCGCAGTTCACGCGCGAGCTGCCGCGCGCGCGCTGGGCGCACAGCTCCGAGGAGATCGACTTCGCCGCGCTGCGCGGCGCGCACGTCGCGGTGCTCGGCGCGGGGGCGGCCGCGTTTGATGCAGCGGCCGAGGCGCTGGATCACGGCGCGACGGTCGAGCTGCACCACCGCCGCCCGGAGCTGCTGCAGCTGCAGTTCCGCGCGTGGCTCGAGCAGGCGGGATTCCTCGCCGCCTTCGGCGACCTGGACGACGCCCGCAAGTGGGCGGTGATGCACCGGCTGCTCGGCGTCGGCGCACCGCCGCCCGAGAGCGCGGTGCAGCGGGTCGCGGACCGGCCGGGCTTCGAGGTCCGTGCGGCGAGCGCGTGGCATGCGCTGCGCACCGACGGGTCGGGCGTGATGATCGACACCTCCCGCGGCGAGCGTCGCGCCGACTTCGTGGTGTTCGCCACCGGCGTGCGCTTCGACCTGTCGCTGAGGCCTGAGTTCGCGTCGCTGGTGCCGGTGGCCGCGCTGTGGCGCGACCGGTTCGTCCCGCCGCCGGGTCAGGCGTGCGAGGACGTGGAGCGCTTCCCCTACCTGGGCCGCGGCTTCGAGCTGACCGAACGCAGCCCGGGCACCGCGCCCTGGCTCGCCCGCGTGCGGATGTTCAACTACGCGGCCACCGCCAGCCTGGGGATCACCGGCGCATCCGGTACCGGGCTCAAGCTCGGCCAGCGGCGGCTGGTCGGTTCGCTGGTGCGCGCGCTGTACCTGCAGTGCGCCGACCAGCACGTGGCCGCGCTGCCCTGGCCGCAGGGCACACACGCCGCACCCGAGTGATCCGCGCGCGCGGCGGGCAGCGCGCCGTCCGGACGACGCGGTCCGAGCGTGGCCCCACCGGTCGGGCCTGCCCCCGGTCAGGCGGGCGAGTGCAGCCCGAACCGGTTGCCTTCGGTGTCCACCGCGATCGCGATGAAGCCGTGCGGACCGATCGGGAACTTGGGCCGCTGGACGCGCCCGCCCGCGTCCGCCACCCGCCCCGCCTCCACGCCGCAGTCGGCGCAGCCGAAGTACACCAGCGTGCCGTTGCCGCCCGAGGACATGCCAGCCATGCGCACCAGCGCCCCGCCGGCGCCGCCGCCGCCCTCGGACATCGGGAAGGCCATCATCTCGGTTTCGCCGTCCGGGTCCTGCAGCGGCGAGAGCTGGGCGCCGAGCACGGCCTCGTAGAAGCGCGTCGCGCGCGGTCGTGCGCCGCCGGGCACCGCCGGGCACGCCCCCGCGCGCCGCCGGACTGTCACGGTCCCGCCGCCGGCACGCCGCCGCCGGAGGCCGGAGCCACTGGAACGGGACCGCGCCGGTCCGCCGGGCGATGCTTGGCCACCGCCCGCCGCCGAGGTCCGCCGATGCACGCCCCGCTCTCCCGACGCGCCGCGTCGATCCGCCGCTCCGACGTGCGCGACCTGCTGCGGCACGCGTCCGCGCCCGGCATGGTCTCGCTCGCCGGTGGTCTGCCCGCGCCCGAGCTGTTCGACGTCGAGGGCGTGCGCGCGGCCGCGGCCGCCGCGCTCGCCGACGCGCCGGTCGCGAGCCTGCAGTACGGCATGACCGAGGGCCAGCCGGCGCTGCGCGACGCGCTCGCGGCCCACCTGGCCGCGAAGGGCCTGGCGGTCGACTCGGACGAGCTGGTCGTCACCACCGGCTCGCAGCAGGGGCTGGACCTGGTCGCGCGCGCGCTGGTCGACGACGGCGACACCGTGGTCGTCGAGCGGCCCTCGTACCTCGCGGCGCTGCAGGCGTTCGCGCTCGCGGGCGCGCGCTTCGCGACGGTGGGCGTCGACGGCGACGGCGGCCGCGTGGACGAGCTCGCCGCGCTCGACGGCGGGCCGACGCCGAAGCTCGCGTACGTGGTCGCGAACTTCGCGAACCCGTCGGGCACGACGATGTCGGTCGAGCGCCGCCGTGCGCTGGTGCGCTGGGCGGCCGAGCGCCGCGTCCTCGTGCTCGAGGACGATCCGTACGGCGAGCTGCGCACGCGCGGCGACGCGCCACCGCCGCTGCTCGCGCTCGCACGCGAGGTGCCGGGCGCGGCCGACTGGATCGGCTACGCGTCGACGCTGTCGAAGACCGTGGCGCCGGGGCTGCGCGTGGGCTGGCTCGCGCTGCCGCGCTGGCTGCGCGACGCGGTGGTGCGGGTCAAGCAGGCGGCCGACCTGCACACCGGGACGTTCGCGCAGGAGGTCGCGCGCGCCTACCTCGCGTCGGGCCGCCTGCCCGGGCGGCTCGCGCTCGTGCGCGCCGAGTACGGCGCCCGCCGCGACGCGCTCGCGCACGCGCTGGGCGCCGCGTTCGGCGCGCGCCTCGCGTTCGACGTGCCCGACGGCGGCATGTTCCTGTGGGCCCGGTTCACCGACGGCACCGACACCCGCGCACTGCTGCGGCACGCGCTCGCCCGCGGCGTGATGTTCGTGCCGGGCGACGCCTTCTTCGCCGACCGTCCCGACCCGGCGACGCTGCGGCTGAACTTCAGCGCCTGCGACGCGCCGCGGCTGCGCGAGGCCGTCGCGCGGCTGGCCGACGCCCACGGCGCGCTTCGGCGGCAGGCCGCGTAGCGCGGCGGGTCGGGCGGCCCGGCGGGTCACCCGCCACCGCGGGCGGCGCCCCCGGGTACACTGCCTTCGGGCGCGGCCCCGGCGGGGCGCGCGCACCGACCCACACGACACCGGAGGAGACCATGACTTCACGCCGCTCCGTGCTCCACGCGGGCCTGGCCACCGGCCTGGCCGCAGCCGCACCCCGCGCGTTCGCGCAGGCCGGCTTCCCGAACGGTCCCGTGCGCCTGCTGGTGACCTTCCCGGCGGGCGGGCCCACCGACATCACCGCCCGCGCGCTCGCCGAGGCGACCACGAAGCACCTGGGCCAGCAGGTGCTCGTCGAGAACCGGCCCGGCGCGGCCGGCACCCTCGGCTTCGCGGCGCTCGCCACCGCCAAACCCGACGGCCAGCTGGTCGCGATGACGCCGATCACCGGCCTGCGCGTGTCGCAGATGGAGAACACCAGCTGGCATCCGCTGCGCGACGTGTCCTACGTGATCGGCCTGACCGGCTACGTGTTCGCGGTCGTGGTCAGGGCCGACGCGCCGTGGAAGACCATGAAGGAGCTCGCCGACCACGTCCGCGCGAACCCGGAGAAGGTCACCTACGGCTCGCACGGCGTGGGCAGCTCGGTGCACATGGCGATGGAGGAACTGTCCAGCGCGCAGGGCTGGAAGCTCACGCACGTGCCGTTCAAGGGCAGCGCCGACATGATGACCGCGCTGGTCGGCGGCCACGTGCAGGTGGCGCTCGACTCCACCGGCGCGGTGCCGCAGGTCGAGGCCGGCCGCGCGCGCGTGCTGGCGGTGTTCACCGAGCAGCGCGTGAAGGTCTGGCCCGATGCGCCGACCCTGAGGGAACTCGGCTACGGCATCGTGCAGATCAGCCCGTACGGCATCGGCGCGCCGCCCGGCACGCCGCCGCAGATCGTGCGCGCGCTGCACGACGCGTTCAGGAAGGGGCTCGAGGATCCCGCGCACCTGGCCGCGCTGGATCGCTACAACCAGCCGGTCTGGTACAGGTCGCCCGAGGACTACACCGCGTTCATGCGCGCGGGCTTCGACGCCGAGCGCAAGACGCTCGAGCGGCTGGGGATGCTGCGCAAGGGCTGAGGGCCGCAGCCCGGTGGCGCCGCGCCCTCGGCAGCGCGGCGCGTCGTCATCGGGCGGGGTCCTCGGCGGCACCGGGCGGCGACCAGCACCGCGCGAGTACCTCGGCCGGCCACGGCCGCGACGCGCGAGCGGCCCGGTCGATCCACACGTGCACCACGCGGCCCCGTCCGGCGAGCCGGGGCTCGGCGTGGCCGTCGCGGCCCAGATCGTCGATCCGCACCGCGTGCTCGAGGCTCGTGCGGCCGACCTTCGTCACCTCGATCCGGCAGCGCACGACGCCGGGCGGCTTCACCTCGGCGACGAAGTCCCACTCGATGCGTGCCATCACCGCGGCCTGCCCGGGCACGCCGCCGCGGATGCCCATCGCGCGGTACCACGACTGGAAGGTCCGGTTGACGAACGCGAAGTAGCGCGCGTTGTTCACGTGGTCGGAAAAGCGGTCCTCGGGCAGGTCGGCCTCGGTGACCTCGATCAGCTCGTCGTGGATCTGCAGCGGTGCGGGCATCTGCGGTCGCTCCGGGGTCAGGGCGAGGCGGGCTGCGGGGAGGGCGCGGCCGGGGCCGTTGCGGGTGTGGACGCGGGCGCGTGCGCCGGGGCGGCGCGCCACGGCCCGACGCGACCCAGCCCGGGCAGCCGCAGCGCCAGGTCGTCGAGGTCGACGCCCACGTTCAGCCCGAGCAGGTTCAGCTCCACGCCTTCGCGCAGCCCGACCGCCACGCCGAGCAGCCCGAGCAGCGACAGCTGCCAGCCGCTGCCGCTGGGCGTGCGGGCGAACGGGCCGGCCTCGAGCCAGTCCTTGCCGATCGCGGTCGGCGGCAGATCCAGCGCCAGCTCGGGCACGCGGCGCGCGACGAACGCGGTGAAGGTGTTGCTGTTCGGCCCGGGCCACGCGCGGTACGAGTCCGGCCAGGGGTACGCGGCCACCGCCGCCTCGACGCGGTCGATCAGCGCATCGACCTGCTCGCCCCGCCGGTCGGCGAGCAGCTCGGGGTATGCGCCGAACCAGCGGAAGTCCGGCGTGCCGCCGTGCGAGACCACGGCCCGCCCGCCGCGAAACACGCGCCAGCCGATCACGTGATGCACGGTGTAGGCGTCCGCGCCGCTGCGCTTGGTGGCGATCCAGGTGTGGATGGCGAACGCGCCGCGCCAGCCGACCGTGCGCGCGCCGTACACCTGCACGACCGCGCCGCGTTCCACCGACGGATCGGGCGCCTGCCCGCTGCTCTCGCGCGAGGCCCAGCCCCACGCGCCGCGCGGGGTCACGTCGCCCTGCGCGATCACCGCGAGCGGGCCGATCAGCAGCAGCACGACCGCGGCGAGCGCGACCGCGGCCGTGGTCGCGAGCGCGCGGACGGCACGGCGAACGGGGCTGCGGACGGCGGTCACGACGGGCGACGGTGAGGACGGGCGGTGATCATCGCGAAGGGCGCGGGGCGGACGGCGGATGGCTGACGGCAAACGCGGCGTGAGGCTGCCCGCCCCCGGCCGACGGCCTCGCGATGCGGGCGCTCGCCTGCGATGCGGTGGCGCGTGCACGATGGTACGGCAGCGTCGTCCCGGATCGGGCCGATACGACGTCGGTACGATCGGCAAACGGCCCTGGATGCAGGATCATTCGAAGCGGGCCGAGTCGAGCCGCTTCGGAGACGTGTCGATGAGCTGGAAGAACTATCGTGTCGCGCAGGGGGAGTTCGAGATCTGCTGGGAGACGTGCTGCCGGATCATCGCGTCGCACCATCGCGCCAAGTGGCAGCTGCAGCTCGCGCACGAGGACCGCGAGTCCCAGTCGACCGTCAATCCGCTGACCTGGGGCCTGCCCGACCTGAGGTACCTGACCGTGGACTGGGACAAGGTGCGCGAGCGCGCCGAGGCCGACACGCTCTCCGACGCCTGGACGCTCGCCGCACGGGCGAACTTCGAACGCACCGGCGTCGACGCGCTGGTACGCACGCTGAAGGACATGCAGGCGGCCACACGCACCGACCACGTCCGCTACCGGACGCGGCTGCAGGACTGCATGCGGCGCAACGCGGCCGACGTCGAGGCGAGCGTGTCCCGGGCCGAGAGCGGGCTGCAGATCGCACGGTTTCTTCGCGACTCGGCCGGCTCGGTGCTGATCGGTGCGGCAACGGTGGTCACCGGCGGCACCGCGGCAGTCGCGGTGGCGGGCGGCGGCACCGTGCTGAAGTCGGTCGGCAAGTATCAGGACACCGGCAGCGTGGGCAGTGCGACGATCGAGGCCGCGCAGAGCATCGCCTTCGCGGTGTTCCCCGCCGCCCGCGGCGCGGCGCTCGCCGGCCGCGAGAAGGTGGTGAAGGTGGTCGCCACGGTCGCGGCGGACGCGTCCAAGGCGCTGATCGAGGGCCGGCCGGTCGGCACCGCGCTCGCCGAAGGCGCGATCGCGGTGCCCTCGTCGCTGCTGGGCGACGGGTTGAAGCAGGGGCTCGCGGGGGTGCTCGGCAAGGTCGCGGTGCCCATCGTCGCGAAGGTCGTCGAGGACCGGGTGAAGAAGGCCGCGCAGGGCACCGTGCGCGGCGCGCTCTCCGGCGCGCAGCAGCGCGCGCGTCAGGAGGACGGCGCGCAGCGGGCGTCGCGCGCCGGCTAGATCGTGGATCGGGTCAGCCTGGACGACGACATGCTGCTCAAGCTCGCGGTCATCGACACCCGCACGGGCGTGGGTGGCAGCTGGTGGTGACCGCAGTGGTTCGCGGCGGCGTGCGGCGGGTCTGCGCCCACGGCACGTGCGGCGGGATCGATGCGCGACGGGAACCACGCCGCGCTCGCCGGGGCGGCCAGCGGTGAGCGATCATCGCGGCACGGGCCACCTCGCCCGCGCCCCGATCCCGCCGACCATGACCGACGCAGCACACGACATCGACGCCCTGCTCGCGCGCACCGACGCATTCGTCCGCGACCGGGTGGCGCCCGGGGCGGCGCAGCGTGCGCGGACGCGCGGCACGGACCGCGAGGCGATCGTGGCCGCGGCGGCGGCCGGGCTCACCGCGATCGAGACGCCGCGCGAGCACGGCGGGCTGGGGCTGCCGTTCGGGGCCAAGGTGGCGGTCGCACGGCGGATCGCCGCGGCGGACTTCGGTGTGGCGTTCTCGGTGGTCAACACGCAGAACGTGGCCGCGCGGCTGGCGCGGCACGCCGCCGCCGAGGTTGCGGCGCGCTGGGTGCCCGGGCTGCTCGCCGGCCGGTGGGTGGGCTGCAGCGCGCTCACCGAGCCGCACGCGGGATCGGACTTCGCCGCGATCGGCACGCTGGCGCGACCGGTGCCGGGCGGATGGCGGATCGACGGCGCGAAGGCCTGGATCACGCACGGTGCCGACGCCGACCTCGCGATCGCCTACGTGCAGACCGATCCCGAAGCGCGCGGTCGCGGCGTCGCCGGGTTCGTGATCGACCTGAACCGCGCCGGCGTGTCGCGCGGCGGGGCGTACGCGATCGACGGTCCGCAGGCGATCGGTGCCGGGGGCTTCGAGCTGCACGACTACCTGGCCGGCGAGGACGAGCTGCTGTTCGCACCCGGCGCCGGGTTCAAGGCGGCGCTCGGCAGCGTCAACGGCGCCCGCACCTACGTCGCCGCGATGTGCTGCGGGATGGTCGGCGAGGCGCTGCGGGTCGCGCGCACGTACGGCGCGCGCCGGCACACGTTCGGCGTGCCGCTCGCCGCCCACCAGGGCTGGCGCTGGCGCATCGCCGAGGCCGCCACCGAGCTGGCCGCGTGCGACGCGCTGGTCGAGGTGGCGGTGCGCGCGATCGAGGCGGGCGCGGACGCGGTGCGGCTCGCCGCCCAGGCGAAGCTCGCCGCCACCCGAATGGCCGAGCGCCAGCTGCCTCGCCTCGCGCAGGCGATGGGCGCCGAGGGGCTGCGCGAGTCGTATCCGTTCGGCCGCCACCTGCTCGCGGCGCGGGTCGCGTCGTTCGTCGACGGCTCCACCGAGATGCTGCTCGAGCGGATCGCCGCGGCGTTGCCGCCGCCCGACGGGATCAGTCCCTGACCTGCACGATCGTCTCGACCTCGACCGCGATCTGCATCGGCAGCGACGACATGCCGACCGCCGAGCGGGCGCCGCGGCCGCGGTCCTCGCCGAAGACCTGCACGAACAGGTCGGCGAAGCCGTCGATCACCTGGGGGTGCTGCTCGAATCCGGGCGCGGCATTGACCATGCCGAGCGTCTTCACGACGCGTTCGACGCGATCGAGCGATCCCAGGTGCGCGCGGATGTTGGCGAGCATGTTCAGCCCCACCAGCCGGGCGGCCTCGCGGCCCTGGGCGAGGTCCAGCCCCGCACCGAGCTTGCCCTGCACGAAGCTGCCGTCGGGCCGGCGCGGCCCGAGCCCGGACAGGAACAGCAGCGGGCCGACCTGCACCGCCGGCACGTAGGTGCCCATCGGCTGCGAGGCGGGCGGCAGTTCGAGTCCGAGCTCGGCGAGTCGACGTTCCGGATTCATCGCGGACCTCCTGGGCGGCGTGGCGGGGGCGGCGTGCGCGGCGGCCATAATACCCGCCGTGTCGGCCACCTCGAGCGTCGAGTCCACCGCCGCGCAGCGCGCCAACCGCCGCGGCATCCGTCTGCTGATCGCGGCGATGGCCTGCTTCGTGATCAACGACGCGCTGGTCAAGCTCGCCAGCGCGTCGATGCCGGCGGCGCAGCTGATCTTCCTGCGGGGCGTGATGGCCGCGCTCCTCGTGTTCGCGGTCGTGCGCGCGAGCGGAGTGCGGTTGCGCCGCGCCGAGCTCGGCCAGCGCTGGGTCGTGTGGCGGTCGGCGATCGACGCGGTCGCCTCGATGCTGTTCCTCGTGTCGCTGTTCCACCTGCCGATCGCCAATGCGACCGCGATCTCGATGGCCGCGCCCCTGTTCCTGGTGGCGCTCGCGGTGCCGATCCTCGGAGAGCGGGTCGACGCGCGGCGCTGGACGGCGATCGCGGTCGGCTTCGCCGGCGTGCTGCTGGTGATCCGGCCGAGCGCCGACGGCTTCGATGCGTTCGCGCTGCTGTGCCTGGCCGCGACCCTGATGCACGCGCTGCGCGACCTGGCGAAGCGACGCATCCCGGCCGGCATCCCGTCGCTCGCGGTCACGTTCGCGACCGCGTGCGCGGTCGCGCTGCTCGCCGGTCTGATGTCGCTGATCGAGGGCTGGCGACCGTTCGGGCTGCGCGAGTCCGCACTGCTCGCCGGCGCGGCGGTGTTCCTCGCCGCCGGCTACCAGCTGATCGTGCTCAGCACCCGCGCCGGCGACCTGTCGGCGATCGCTCCGTTCCGCTACACCGGCCTGCTGTGGGCGCTGCTGCTCGGCTGGGTGATCTGGGGCGACGTACCGGGCGCGCTCGCGTGGGTCGGCACCGCGATGCTGATCTCGGCCGGGCTGTACCTGATGCGCCGGGAGCACGGGCGCCGCTGACCCCAGGCCCCGCCGCTGGCGGGGCTGCCGGACCGCGTGCCGCGTCTATCATCGCTCCACGGCGCGGTCGACCGATCGTCGTGCGACTCGGCGTGGGGTCCGCTGCGGCGCCGCCGCCGAGTCGCGCGTCCGGGGTGGGTGCGACCGCCGCCCCTGCGCCGTCCTTCCGTCCGTCCTTCGATCGCCCGCCATGAAGCCAGCCACGTCCGCCGACCGGATCGCCCCCGTGTACCGCAGCATCGGCGAGTCGCTGGTGCGAGAGCTCGCGAAGCTGATGGCCGACCCGGAGATGATCTCGCTCGCCGGCGGCTACCCGTCGCCGGCGCTGTTCGACCGCGACGGCATCCGCGATGCGGCGAACGCGGCGCTCGCCGACGCGCCGCTCGCCTGCCTGCAGTACGGCCCGACCGAGGGTCTGCCGGCGCTGCGCGAGCAGATCGCGTCGATGCTCGCGGCCCGGGGCACGGCCGTGTCCCCCGACGCGCTGATGGTGACCGCCGGCTCGCAGCAGGGCTTCGATCTGCTGGTGCGCACGCTGATGCGCGCGGGCGACGCCGCGGTGGTCGAGCGGCCGACCTACACCGGGCCGCTGCGGATCCTCACGGTGGCCGGCGCGCGCACGACCACCGTGGGCGTCGATCACCGAGGCCTGGACGTCGACGAGCTCGAGTCGGTGCTGCGCGACGCGTCGCGGCCGCGACCGACGCTGCTGTACGCGATCCCGACCTTCGCGAACCCGAGCGGTGCGACCATGCCGCTCGAGCGCCGGCTCCGACTGCTCGAGCTGGCGGTCGAGCACCAGCTGATCGTCGTCGAGGACGACCCCTACGGCCAGCTGCGCTTCGACGGCGAGCCGGTGCCCCAGCTGGCTGCGCTCACGGATCGCGTGCCCGGCTCGGCCGACTGGCTGGTGCACCTGGGCAGCCTGTCGAAGGTGATCGCGCCGGGGCTGCGCGTGGGCTATCTGATCGCGCCGCCCGCGATCCGTCGCGCCTGCGTGTCGGCCAAGCAGCTCGACGACCTGTCGAACCCGGGATTCACGCAGGCGACCGTCGCGCGCTACCTCGCCGACGGCCGTCTCGACGCGCACCTGCCGGTGATCCTCGCGGGCTACCGCGAACGCGCGCACGCGATGCGCGAGGCGATCGCGCGTCACCTCGACGGCCGGGTCGACGTGAACCTGCCGCAGGGCGGCATGTTCACCTGGGCGCGGCTGCGCGACGGACTCGGCGCGCGCGAGCTGCTCCCCCGCGCGATCGCGCACAAGGTGACCTTCGTGCCCGGCGACATCTACTACGCCGAGCGCAACGATCCGTCGGCGTTCCGGCTGTCGTTCTCGACGCCGACGCCCGCGCAGATCGGCGAGGGGATCGCGCGGCTGGGGCGCGCGATCGGGTCGATGCGCGGCTGACGCGCGCGGCGCGGGCGCCGGCCGCGGGCAGCCCGCTCAGATCTGCCGCAGCCAGACCTCGCCGATGCCGTGGTCGGCGCGCTTGCGCAGCACGAGGTGCGCGCGCTCGCGGCTCGGCAGGATGTTCTCGCGCAGGTTCGCGAGGTTGATGTCGCGCCAGATGCCGAGGGCGACCTCACGCGACTGCTCGGCGTCCAGGTCCTTGTAATGGTGGAAGTACGACGCCGGGTTCTGGAACACGGTTCGCTGCAGCCTCTGGAAGCGGGCGACGTACCACTCCTGGATGTGCGCCTCGTCGGCGTCCAGGTACAGCGAGAAGTCGAAGAAATCCGACACGATGATCGACGGCGAGCGCCCGCCCTCGACGGTGCCGGTCTGCAGCACGTTCAGCCCCTCGAAGATCAGCACGTCCGGCCCCGCCACCGCCTGCTCGGCCCCGGGCACGATGTCGTAGCCCTGGTGCGAATAGACCGGCGCGCCCACCCGCGGGCTGCCGGCCTTGACGTCGGCGAGGAACTGGATCATCCGCCGCCGGTCGTAGCTCTCCGGGAAGCCCTTGCGCTTCATCAGCCCGCGCTCGATCAGCGTGGCGTTCGGGTACAGGAACCCGTCGGTGGTGATCAGCTCGACCGACGGATGGTCAGGCCAGCGCGCGAGCAGCGCCCGCAGCGTGCGCGCGAACGTGCTCTTGCCGACCGCCACGCTGCCGGCGATGCCGATCACGTACGGCCGGCGGCCGACCAGCCGGCCGAGGAACTCGTCCTTCACGCCCGACAGCGCGCGCGCCGAGCGGAAGTGCAGGTTCAGCAGCCGGGACAGCGGCAGGTAGACCTGCACCACCTCGTCGATCGACAGCTGCTCGTGCACGCCCCGCAGCGTGGCCAGGTCGGCCTCGGACAGCGTGAGCGGCGTGCTGGCGCGCAGGGCCGCCCACTCGTCGCGCCGGAACACGACGTAGGCGGAGAACTCGGTACCGGTGGCGGCGTCCATCGGGCCGCAAGCTTACCGCAGCCGCCGTTGCGCGCCCCGCGTCCGGCTCACGTCCGGGTCCGGTGGCGTGTCGTACACTCGGCGCTGACCGCGCGACCGCTTGCCGCGCGGCCGCGCCGAGTCCTCCGTCCGCAGCGCCCGATGCTCAGCGAATCCGACTACACGTCCTGCGACGGTCTGGCACTCGCCGAGCGCGTCGCCCGTCGCGAAGCCACCGCCGAGGGTCTGCTCGACCTCGCGCTCGCGCGCACCGCGCGACTCGACCCCGGGCTCAACGCGATCGACGCGATCGCCGAGGCGCGAGCGCGCGAGCGTGCGCGCCGGCTCGACGCCGAGCTCGACGCGATGCCCGGCGATGGAGCACGCGCGGCGCTGCTCGCCGAGCGGCCGTTCCTCGGGGTGCCGCTGCCGCTGAAGGACCTGTCGCTCGCCTGCGTCGACCTGCCGTCGTCGATGGGCTCGGCGTTCTTTCGCGGCGTCGTCTGGGCGAGCGACGCCGAGCTGGTGGTGCGCTACCGACGGGCGGGTTGCGTGCCCTTCGCGCGGACCACCAGTCCGGAACTCGGCGTGAGTCCGAGCACCGAGGCGACCGTCTACGGTGGCCCGACGCGCAATCCCTGGCACCCCGCGCACAGCGCCGGCGGCTCGAGCGGCGGCGCGGGCGCGGTGGTGGCCGCGCGGATCGTGCCGCTGGCGCACGCGTCCGACGGGCTGGGGTCGATCCGCATCCCGGCTGCGTGCTGCGGCCTCGTGGGCCTGAAGCCCAGCCGCGGCCTGATGCCGCTGGGCCCGCTCGCGGGCGAGGGCTGGGGCGGGCTGGCGACCGAGCACGTGATCACGCGCACCGTGCGCGACACCGCCGCCGCACTGGACGCGACCGCGGGTGCCGACGCCGGCGCGCCGTACGCGGCGCCGCCGCGGCCGGCGCACGGCTGGCTGCACGCCGTGCGCCGGGGCGCCCGCGGCGAGGTTGCGCCGCTGCGGATCGCGATCCTGGACACCCGCTTCGACGGCTCGCCGGTGCATCCCGAGGTCGCCGAGGCGGTGCGCGCCATCGGCCGTGCGCTGCAGTCGCTCGGACACGCGGTCGAGCCGGATGCGCCCCGCGTGGACCTGATCGAGGAGGTGCTGCGCCCCGGACTGGAGATCGTGGCCTGCGGCACCGCGATGGCGGTCGACGCCCGTGCCCGCGCGCTCGGCCGCGCGCCCCGCGACGACGAGCTCTCGCCCACGATCCACGACGCGGTGCGCATCGGGCGCGCCACCAGCGGCGCCCGCTACCTCGCGCAGCTCGGCGCGCTGCACGCGCTGTCGCGCCGGATCGCGGGCTTCTGGGACCGCCACGACCTGCTGCTCACGCCGGTGCTCGCCGAGCCGCCCGCGGTGCTCGGCCGGTTCGCGATGAACCGCCCGGACTTCGTCGACTACCGGATCGGACCGACCGGCATCGCGCCGTACTCGCCGTTCGCGCCGCTCGCCAACGTGACCGGTCAGCCCGCGCTCGCGCTGCCCGCGGGGTGCTCGTCGCTCGGCCTGCCGATCGGCGTGCAGCTCGTGGGCCGCTTCGGCGACGAGGCGACGCTGCTCGCGCTGGCCGCGCAGCTGGAGCAGGCGCTGCCGTGGTCGGACCGCCGCCCGCCCGGCTGCTGACCGTGGCCGGTCGAGCGCACCGCCGGGCTCGTTCGCGATGAAGCCGCTGCTGGTCTTCCTCGTGGTCGCGAACGTGCTGCTGTTCGGCTGGTTCCGCGGCTGGATGGCGCCGCTGGGCGGCGACGGGCGCGATCCGCAGCGCATCCAGCGCGAGGTGCAGCCGAACGAGCTGCGCGTGACCTCGGCGTCGCGGCTGCCGGGCGGCGCGGCCGCCACCCCGAACGGCGGCGCGACGGCGGCGGCGCGTGGCGGCGCCGGCAGTGCCGAGCCCGCGGGGAGCGCCGCCGGTGCGGCGACCGGCGGCGCCGAGTGCGTCGCGTTCGGTCCGCTCACCGAGCTCGAGGCGGTGCGTGCTCAGTCGGCGCTCGATGCGGCCGCGGCCGACCTCGCGATCACGCTCGTTCGCGAGGACGAGATCACGTCCTGGTGGGTCTACCTGCCGGCGGTGCCCGGCGAGCTCGCACGCCGGGTGGCCGACCTGCGCAGCCGGGGCGTCAACGACATCTACGTGATGCCCGACGGCGCGTGGCGGGGCGCGATCTCGCTCGGGCTGTTCCGTCAGGAGGAGCTTGCGGTCGCACTCGCCCGCGCGATCACCGAGCGCGGCGTGCGCGGCGTGCGGGTCGCGCCGCGCGGACCCGGGCCCGGCCGGCTCGTGCTGCAGGTGCGGCCGGTGGGCGCCGCGGTCGCCGCGGAGCTCGACCGTCTGCGCGCGCAGCACCCCGAGGCGAGCTCGCGGCCCTGCTCGGGCAGCTGATGCGGCCGCCGCGGCCGCGCATCATGACCCGGGGTCGCCCCGTCGCCGCGCCGGCGCGCATGCCCGCGACGACGCGCCGTGCCCGCGACGACGCGCCGTGCCCGCGACGACGCGCCGTGCCCGCGGCGACGCGCCGTGCCTGCGCCGGCGCGCCGTGCCCGCGGCGACGTGCCGGCGGCTCCGGTTCAGCGCGCCGGAGCGTCCTGGCTGCGGTCGTCGACCGCGGCGCCCGCCGCGTTGCGCCTCACCGATTCGATGCCGTTGTCGCGCGCGCGTTCGGACGAGTACATCTCGCTCTTGCCGATCACCTGTCCGTTGGCCGCGAGCAGGTTGAAGTACGGTTCTCCGCGCGCCGAGCTCAGGCGCTGGAATCGTTCGTCCTGGGGACCGTTCTCCTTGACCGAGGCGATGCCCCGGGTCGCTCCGGTCAGGTCGGCGTAGGTCTGGCTCGACAGGATCACCTCGCCATTACCGGCCTTGAGCACAAAGTGGAACTTGCCGTTGGTGGTCTTCGAGATCACGTACTTGGCTGCCATGGTTCGCTCCGTTGGGTCGTGCGCGCGGCGCCCGGCCGCGCCCGCGGTCCGCGACCGCGCAGCGCAGGATGACCGCATCGCGACCCCTGCGTCGCACAAGACCCGGGTGGCGTCGGGGTTCCGGCGTCGCGGCCGCGGCCGCGCTCTGTGGCAGGATCGCTCCGGGTGCGGGCGACGGGGAACGGAATGCGTGCGGTGCTGGTGATCGAGCACACC
>Ga0169931_10003748_pt1 | contig 23962 bp, 14 predicted proteins | sample Kivu_15m_20L_FD_129675 | JGI IMG/M metagenome (GOLD analysis project Ga0169931, IMG submission 129675) | Freshwater microbial communities from Lake Kivu, Western Province, Rwanda to study Microbial Dark Matter (Phase II) - Kivu_15m_20L... | ecosystem: Environmental > Aquatic > Freshwater > Lake...
AATACTCGGTAATAAAGTCACCTTCTGAATTGGCCAGATAAACTTCCCACGCAGTGGAATAAAAGAGGCTGGCAATAACCGTTATTCCCAAACCAATTAAAAATGCCTTACCAAATTTCATAACGCCACCGTTGAGCTTTCGCTGCTGGTGTACAGCCAGAAAAATCATAGACAAGGCGATAAACATACCTAAATAACCCAACACCTCGCCCATGGCGAAATCTTTGTTTTCATGACCAATTTGCATGGTCATCATCATCAAACCCGCAACAACGAGTCCCGCGATACTTCCGTAGATAAGTATAATTCTGTTCATATTGATTGGTTAAAAATGTTTGGCAAAGAAGCTAACTTATGGGCTTTTTGCCATCATACCAAAGTATGAAATTGTAGCATTGTTGAAGATAAAAATAAAAAGCCCCGCGTTTGCGGGGCCTTGCAAAATCCTTATTTCTTAATCCATTTCAACGTTTTCATATTTCCGTCGGAGGAAAATATCCTCACATAGTAAATACCCGGCTGAATATTCATTGCATCGAGACGAACCAAGTGTTCATTCAACCGGTCTTGTGAAACCTCCTGCTGTTTTCCATCCATTGAATACATCTCAATTCTGGCAGATGATGCATCAGCAATTCTTATAAATGCTTCACCATTTGAAGGATTGGGGAATAACACTGTAGATATTACTTCAGTATTTTCTGTATTACCAGACAGGCGCGCCTGAGAACCATTGAGACTTAAATTGTTGAAGTTTATCAGGTTCACCCATTCAGGATGATCTACAAATGGATTCCTGTTTTGCTGAACAGATTGAATAAAGTCATTGCGAGCCATTTCGTAACTATCCGGTAAATCAGAAAAATGCCAGTTAATAAGTGTGATCAAATTCTGCGGAGCAACATTCAATGCAGGCAAAATCGTGTTATTTAAATATTCAATTGTCCAATCATTTCCATTCACCCCGTTGTAACGAAGAACTGTATACAGGATGGATCGGGCAACATCGCCCTTGATTTCGTTGCGCGGTTCATATACATAATTGCCTGCATTGTCGAAGCCTGCTTTAGCATCTAAATAAGTATTTGTTGCAACAGTCACATTGCCTAGAGGATGGTTGCTTCTAACGCTGTTTGCATTATTTTGAACTACCGTTAGCAAGTGATGAAGATCGGAATATTCAATGGAAGAGGCACTTCCTCCGGATGGCATCCATGAAACGGGCCAGGTATGCTCACGAGAAAAAGGTGAATTTGTATACCAAACAAATGGTGGCTGGTAAGTGTAGATTTCGCCTGTATACGCACATTCCTGAACCTTTAAACCGCCCGTTGTATCTCTGAACTCAAACCTGGCAACAATGGTTTCATCGTATTGCCCGTAGTCAACTCTTGTGTATGGTACTTGAACACGCACTTGAAGGTCGTTGATAAATGTTTGCGATTGTGGATCAATGCCTGTGTAATATCCACCAGCCATGCTTGCCTGCGTGGTGAAAACAGCTGACAAGGGCTGATTTTGCAGATAATTGATCCCCTGAGCGGTGTTTTTAGCAGAATACACGCTATAATGATAGGTTGTAGAGGCTCGCAGTGCTTCCTGAACAACATTCGTTTCCGTTCCTGCCGAAATTACCACAGCATTGCCAATGTAATCTCCCTTGGTATAGGAAACTCCATCCTGCGGCATTGCAGACGAAGGCGCATTGGTTGAGCGTAGAACCAGGTATGATTCAACATCTCCACCGGCAGGTGAAAATGAAAAGGTTCCATTCCATGTTGTAAATGAAGAAAATACAGGATTCGTAGCAGGACCTGATGGCTCATTGTTTACAGGAGTTCCTCCTTCAATCTGATAATTCCATGACGGCAGAGTTGAAATTCTTCCATTGGAGCGGGTCCAGTTTCCGACATTTTGAATTAATGCTAAGGCTTCGCTTTTTGAACCTGAAAAACTGCTCACATTGCAGAATCCATTGTCAATTTCGTTTGGAAATGCCAGTGAAAAATTGCTCATTCCCGCCGGCAGGCGGGATGTTGCAGAAGAAATAGAACCGCTCACCCAAGGTCTTGAACTAAACGCGTAAATGAGCTCGGGATTGTTTTTTTCGCCAGTAAAGGCAATAATCTGATCCCCTCCGGTGCCAAAAGCTAGCCCTGCTGGGGAATTAATCACATGAACGGTTCCCGCCGGATAATCCGCGCTGGCAGTCCAGGTGAAAACATTCTCAGAAGCCAGAAGCGATGTCCCGTTCCAACCTGCATCGGTAAAGTTAATTTCTGTGCCGGCTGTAAGATGAACAAGTTGGATAAATGAAAACTGATCCGGATTATCATAATTAAAAGAAAGTATGGCTATGTCACCCTGACTCAACACCGAACCTTCGTTGCCGCCCCCTCCAGAAGGTGGTTGAGGAACAACGACCTGGATATTCCAATTTGGGAATGATGAATAACGAGAGGCCGAACGAGTCCAGTTGGATGAATTCCCGATTAAAGCCAGAAGTTCCTCACGTGATCCGCTTGCGCTTGTTTGATTGAAAAATCCATTGTCCTGCTCCGAAGCAAAGCTTACGGCTGTTGTCCCGTTACTTAAGCCAGCCGGTAACCTCGATGTAGTAGAAGCTATAGTTCCTGTAACCCAAGCATTGCTGGTTAAGGCATAAATAAAGTTTGGAGCGCTTGATGTTCCCTGATAAGCAATTATTTGATCGCCTGATGTAGAAAAAGCTACAGAAGTGGGTAAAACGTTTACAACGGTTCCTCGACTAATATTGGATGTTGCTGTCCATACAAATGTACCTTCGTTGCTTGTTAATGCGCTGCCATTCCAGCCATTGTCGGTAAACGAAATACTTGTACCTGATTCGATTTCCTTTAAGGCCAGAAATGAAAACTCATCGGGGTTGTCTGTCTGATAGCCTAAAATTGCTATGTCGCCGGGCTGCAATTGCGACTGGCCGGATAATAAGCCCGAAGCCAAAAGAATTGCCAAACTGAGAATATGTCTCTTCATGCTTGTTTGTGATTTATTTAAGACACGCAAACTAATACATAGTTTGATACACTCCTCTACTTGCAAACCCTTATTTTACAAATAGATGCGTTAAATTAATCAGCTTAAAATTCGACCATAAAAAGAGCAAGAATACCGAAAGTGGACAATATCTCAAAAACGTTAATAAACGTTTAAAACGGTTTTAGTTTTTTTGAATTTCAATGACAGAATGCTTCAAAATACCCAAACTAATTGCTTCATTTACTGCTTGCGTTCGGCGCTGAACGCCGAGTTTACTAAATACAGAGGCATTGTGTGTTTTTACGGTGCTCAACGAAACATGTAAATGATCCGCAATTTGCTGATTCGACATGCCGCAGGCAACCGCCTGTAGGACTTCCAGTTCGCGTTCTGACAGAATGAGTTGCTGGTGAGGTTTTACAATAAGGGTTTTGTTAGGAACCTCCAATCGCTGTTTCGCACGTTTTCCGGCAATGGAAAAAGCAATCCATGCTCCGATTCCACCAAAGAGCAGTGCTACCAGAATTAAGTAAAATTCAAGTTTCAGGTCCCTGATGTGGTATCGATAATCGGCCAGACTTAATATGAATGTTCCACATCCCAGCGCAGCTGCAAATAACAATATTGAACCAAGTGTTTGCTTATTAGGCAAGGCCATGCGTAAAAATTTTACCCGGATTCAGAATATTCTTGGGGTCAAAAACCGATTTGATGCGACGCATTAATTCCAACTGAACCTCATTAAAGGCAATGTTCATGTACGGTTGCTGCACCAAACCGATGCCATGCTCTCCGCTAAGCGTTCCACCCAGCGAAACCACCAGTTCAAAAATTTCCCGGATGCCTTTGGGGATTTCATTCTTCCAAATTTCATCACTCAAATCGCCTTTGATAATATTCACGTGAAGATTGCCATCGCCGGCATGCCCGTAGCACACCGATTTAAAGCCATATTTCTCACCTATTTCCTTCACTCCTTTCAGGAGGATGGGCAGTTCGGCTCGGGGCACGACAGTATCTTCTTCTTTATAAACCGAATTGGATTTTACGGCTTCAGCTACGCTTCGACGAAGCTTCCACAAATCCACCTTCTGAGCTTCTGATTCAGCAAATAAAATATCCATGCACCGATGCTCTTCAAGCACCGGGACAATTTTTTCGATTTCCTTCAAAATGGTTTCTTCGTCATTTCCGTCTACTTCAATCAGTAAATGAGCCATTTCATCATCCCCAATTTTCAAGGAAATATCGTCTCTGAATTTCAAGGTCCAGTCAATGGCATCGCGCTCCATAAATTCCAGTGCCGAAGGAATAACACCTGCTCTGAAAATGGCCGATACAGCCGCGCATGCATCCATCGGAGATGCAAAAGGCGCAAGCAAAACCTTGTTTAGCCTTGGATAAGGAAGAAGTTTAAAAACCACTTTGGTGATGACTCCTAGGGTACCCTCGCTGCCCACCATGAGCTGGGTGAGATTGTAGCCCGTTGAATTTTTAAGCACTTTTGCTCCGGTATGAATCACTTCGCCATTGGCGAGAACAACCTCCAAATCAAGCACATAATCGCGGGTTACGCCGTATTTAACTGCCCGGGGGCCGCCCGAACAATGGGCCAAATTCCCTCCAATAAAGCAGGTACCACGACTAGATGGATCGGGAGGATAAAACAGCCCTTTTTCAATTACGGCTTCTTGAAACACTTGAGTAATTACGCCGGGTTCAACCGTCGCCTGAAGGTTTCTTTCGTCTATTTCAAGAATCCGGTTGAAGCGTTTCATGCTTAGAACAATTCCCCCGTTTACGGGCAATGCACCACCGCTTAATCCCGTTCCGCCGCCGCGTGTGGTCACCGGAATCGAATGTTCATTGCAATAAGCCAGAATAGCAGAAACTTCGGCCGTATTGGCCGGAAAACAAACAGCATCGGGCAAATAAACGAGATCTTCGGTTTCATCGCGGGCGTTTTCGTCAAGCACCTCTCCGGCACTAAAAAAAAAGGATTCTCCACAAATCGATTGCAAGTGGGCTAAATGTTCGGAATGAAGCATAGTTGAAATGAGCTGGTCAAAATTAACGATTTAAGCAATGTTCTGTAATTTTACACCTGTAGCCTGGTTCAAGATTTAATTTCCTGCATGCTGTTTTGCTTTATTACAATCCTATCCGCCTTCGGCGGGATGTGCACAAATCCATGCTCATAGATCAATCCACCAGCGTAATCACCATTCAGAAGCAAGGGGCCGTCTGCATCTGTAAAATCTGCTTCTCCGGCCAGCTGAAGCAAACTCCAGGTGCCGATGGTGCTTTCATTCATGTTGCCGAGCATGATTTTGAGACCATGTTTACGTGCTTCGCGGATAATTTCAAGTGCCGGAGTAATGCCCCCGCATTTGGTAAGCTTAATGTTGATTCCGCCAAAACTCCCGAGGCAGTTGTTCAGATCGTCCAGGGTTCTGAAATCTTCATCGGCAATAAACAGCATCTTGGTGCTTTTGGTTAGTTCCTCCATTTCGGAGAGCAATTCCCGTTTCAAAGGTTGCTCGATAAATTCAATTCGACCGGTATCAATCCTTTGTATAAAATTTAGTGCTTCTTTTTGTGTCCAGGCGGCGTTGGCATCGAGACGAAACATGGCATCTGTATGCAGACATAAGTGGTTGAACAAATTCGCATCACCCTCAAAACCCACCTTTATTTTATAAACAGGCCAGGGCAATGCTTGCATCTTTAAAAGCATTTTTTCCGATGTATCGATGCCAAGCGTATAATCGCAGGCAATCTTTGCAGGAAGCGTTAGTTGAGCCAGATGTGCAATGCTCGTTCCGGCCCTGCGGACCAATAAATCCCAAAAGGCACAATCGAGTGCACAGCGAAGAAACGAATCGGCCGGAAACAAGTCGATTAAGAGCTCGTTAAATGCGTAAGGATTCTGTGAAGGAAACGACTCTATTTCAGCTTTGAATTGCAAAGCTTTCGCAGCCAGATCATTTAAATTTATCTGGTAATAATTAATTACGGGTGCCTCGCCATAACCTGAAACTTCATCTTCGCTAAGGCTTACAATAAGGGTTTCCTGAACTTCTTTGGTACGTCCACCCGATATCGTAAACGGGTAATGAAAAGGTAGCGTACCACGAAAAACCCTTAGCTTCATAGACAATGGACAATACAACAAAGGAAAGAATTTTTTTAAGCTTTTGAACAAGTAAGGACAAATTGATTTTAAACCTTGGTTATCTTGCAGGCTTGATCATATACCATAATTTTACAACCGATGAATCGTTTCGGAACTCTTCTCATTGCCTACTTTCTACTCTTCGCGGCAGCTATGCTGCCGGCGCAGAACAAACAGCTCAGTCTTCAGGAAATCTGGGCCGGAAGCAGCTTCAACCCTGCTTACGTTTATGGTGGAGAACCCATGAGCGACGGCGTGCATTACAGTGTGCTCGAATATTCCAAAGAAGGCATCCGAATTTCAAAATTTTCTTACGAAAGCGGAAAAAAAATTGCCGATTTATTCAAACAGGAGGACTTCAAACTGGAAGGCAATGCTTTAGAATTTGATTCGTATGAATTTAGTCCCGACGAGTCTAAGTTACTTGTACCCACCGAAACAGAGCAGATTTATCGTCACTCTACCCGAAGCCGTTATGTGGTTGTCGATTTAAAAACCAAAACAGCACGCCATCTTGCCGAAGGCAAACAGCAATATGCTGCGTTTTCTCCTGACGGAGGAAAAATTGCTTTTGTGAGAGATAACAATTTGTTCGTTAAAGACTTACAATCCGATAAGGAGATTAGAATTACGACCGACGGAAAGCAAAACGAAATCATCAATGGTGCGAGCGATTGGGTTTACGAAGAGGAATTTGCCATAAGCAAAGCCTTTGAATGGTCGCCCAAGGGTGATAAAATTGCCTACCTGAGATTTGACGAACGTGCTGTAAAAGAATACAATATGCAAACTTACGGCAGTTTGTATCCGGGACTTTACACCTTTAAATATCCCAAGGCAGGCGAGGACAATTCGCTGGTTCAGGTATTTACCTATGACCTGGGCAAAAATGCATCTACCAAAATGAATACGGGTGACGATAAAAACCTATATTTCCCGAGAATTAAATGGCTTGCAGATGGTTCTTCCCTTTGCGTTACCCGCCTCAACCGTCATCAGAATCACCTTGAATTGCTACTGGCCAATCCGGGCAATGGCGAAGTTAGCCTGCTGCTTGAAGAAAAAAACTCCACTTACATCGACATCCACGATAATCTCATTTTCCTGAAAGATGGAAAGCACTTTTTGTGGACTACGGAGCTGGGAGGTCGCAATCACGCCTACCTTTATGACATGCAGGGCAAACGTAAAGGAGCGGTTACAAGCGGAGATTTCGATATTACCGAGGTTTACGGAATAAATGAAAAAACTGGCTTTGTTTATTACCAGGCAGCTTATCCAAGTCCAGCCGACCGGAGCATTTTCAAGGTAAAGATGAATGGAAAAGGCAATGTTCTGCTAAGTGGTGGCGGAGGGCATTTTGATGCAGCCTTCAGTAGCGATTTTAGTTACTATTTGCTCACTTCGAGCAAGGCCAACGAAGTTTTGCGTTTCGATCTTTGCGACAGCAAAGGAAAGGTACTCCGCAACCTAGAGTCAAACGCTCTATTAAAGGGTGTTCTTGAACAATATCAACTTTCGACGAAAGAGTTTTTCGAATTCAAAACAGAACGCGGCGATCTATTGAACGGCTGGATGATCAAACCGGCCGATTTTGATGCTTCTAAAAAGTACCCGGTCTTTATGACCGTGTACGGAGGTCCCGGACACAATACGGTAGAAAATCAGTGGGAAGGGCGCAATTTGCTCTGGCACCAGATGCTTGCCCAGAAAGGGTATATCGTGGTTTCTGTTGACAATCGGGGCACCGGAAACCGGGGCGAAGCGTTCAAAAAATCGACTTACAAGCAATTGGGAAAACTCGAAACTGAGGACCAGATTTCTGCAGCAAAATATCTTCAAGGCCTTTCATTTGTCGATGCAAAACGTATTGGCATACAGGGCTGGAGTTATGGAGGATACATGAGTTCGCTGTGCATTACCAAGGGAGCCGATTTATTCAAAATGGCCATTGCAGTTGCCCCGGTAACCAACTGGAGATACTACGACTCTATTTACACCGAGCGCTTTATGCAAACGCCTGAAGAAAATGCATCGGGCTATGATGACAATTCACCTATCAATCATGTCGCCCGCCTTAAAGGAAAATACTTACTTATTCATGGTACCGGCGACGATAATGTGCACTTTCAAAACACCGTCGAAATGGTAACTGCACTGGTAAAAGCAAACAAACAATTTGACCTGTTCTTTTACCCTGACAAGAATCATGGTATTTACGGAGGAAATACACGCCTGCATTTGTATACCAAAATGACTGATTTTATCCTTCAAAACTTATGATTCACCAACTATATCAGCGTTTTATGAAAGTTATACCAAATTGTTATATTTGTAAATTGAACTCAAATACAGTGAAAGCACTTCTGATTTCCATGCTGTTGTACGTATCCGCGAGCGGATTGATGGCACAGCAAACACAAGCCGATGTTGATGATCGTATCCGCAAGCATTACACCGCTGAAGAAATTCAGCAACTGGATGCCTTAACAATCGCTCAGTTGAATTTCGTATTCCGCAACTCGTATGTGTTGGTTACAGAAAAGCCTTGTCCTGAATGTCCACAGGTAGACCTTCAGAATTTTGACCCGTATGACTATCAACGTGATTTAAGTTTTAGAAAGCGTATTTACCTGACCAATCCCGGCATCCCGATAGATCTATTGTCCGAAAAGGAACTGGATGCTGAGTTAACCCGAATTAAGAACGAATTTCAGTCAACCCACTGATCATGAATAAACTTACTGCAATATTGTCCTTTGCTGTATCGGCCTGCTTTCTGACTACCACCGCAGAAGCACAAACCTTTACCATGCTTCCCAATTCGGGCACAGGGCCACTCATAACAACCTGCGGTGGTATTATTCAGGATCCGGGAGGAGCCGGAAATTACAACAACAGCCTCGATGTTTACCAAACGATTTGTCCATTAAACGCCGGCGAAAGTATACAGCTCACGTTTACCTCCTTCGGCACCGAAGCGTGTTGCGATGAACTAACGATTTATGAAGGACCTGATCAATTTGGTGCTCAGCTGGGCATATGGGCGGGAACAAATAATCCCGGCGTAGTTACAAGTTCCGAAGCAGGCAATGGTTGTTTAACCCTCTATTTTAATTCTGACGGGAGCGTGGTGAACAACGGATTTGAAGCCACCATTGCATGTGTACCCAGCCCTCCGGCTGTTGTACTTGGTACGGGTGGTGCCACAATTACCGGTTGCTCCGGTGTTATTACCGATCCGGGAGGTGCGGCAAATTACGGCCCGAACGAAAATGTGGTTCAAACATTTTGCTCCGGAACAGCCGAATGTATACGATTGGATTTTCAGCTTATGGCAACACAGGCAGGAGTGGATGTTCTCAACGTTTACGATGGGCCTAGTACGGCAGATCAGCTCATAAGTGCATATTCAGGAACAATTGTTAACCCTGCACCTGTTCAATCTTCAACAGCTTCCGGAGGTTGTTTAACGCTCGAGTTCATTAGCGACGGTGCTACTCAGGCAGCAGGATTCCGGGCGAATTTGAGCTGCGTTCCTTGCGAACCGCCTCCGGTTATTCTTGGCCAGGGAGGAACCATCACCGGCTGCGCCGGAGAAATTCTTGATCCGGGAGGCAATGGAAACTACCCCAACAATGCGAACATTGTTCAAACCTTTTGTTCAGGCACCAATGAGTGTGTTCGCATTCAGTTTAGTGAATTTGCAACAGAGGCTACGGTAGACAGACTTCGCATTTATGACGGGCCAAATACCACAGGAAATATTTTGGGTATTTATTCAGGAACTCCCTTTAATACCCCGCCTCCGGTTCAGAGTTCTACCGCCTCCGGCGGATGTTTAACACTCGAATTTACCTCCAATGCTACGTTCAACAATACCGGTTTTGTTGCAAGCATTTCATGCGTTCCCTGCGAAGATCCGGTGATCATTCCCACAGGATTTTGCGATGATGCACTACCATTTTGCAGCGATGTTGGCCAAACGTTTCCGGCCGCTACAAATGCCCAGTCAGAATTTGGAACAGGTATTAACTGTTTGGGCTCTACACCAAATCCTGCCTGGTACTTCCTGAGGATTGAAGATTCCGGAGATCTGGACATGCAGATTACCGCCAACTCCGACATCGACTTCATTTGCTGGGGTCCATTTACCGAACAGGAATGGCAAAATGGAGTTTGTAATACCATTCTCGATCCGGTTTGGGCCGAAGACAATGCGAATGTTGTTGATTGCTCATACTCAGCCACCAATAATGAAGATTTTAATATCAATGGAGCTGTCGAAGGAGAATATTATGTGGTAATGATTACCAATTTCTCAAATCAGGCTCAAAATATTTCGTTTACTCAGGATGGTGGTAGCGGATCAACTGACTGCTCTATTCTCTGTCAAACTGAAATTACAGGAGGCCCTACGGTCTGTGATCCTGCCACAAACACCTATTCGGTTACCGGAACAGTTACTGTGTCTAACCCTCCTTTAACCGGCACGTTATTAATCGAGAATTCAACTGCTGGTTTTGACGTATACAATGCCCCTTTTCCTGCGGCCATTCCATACAATTTCACCAACATCTCTTCAGACGGAGCCGCGGGAAGTGTTACTGTTTCTTTTAGCGATGAAGGTAGCTGTGTAACCAATATCAATTACACAGCTCCTGAGACCTGTTCCAGCTGCCCAGTAACAGCTGGAGTTTCAGGCCCCGCATGCGAAGGTCAGGATGTATCTTTAACCGCTACAAACGTTGATAATGGTCAATATAGCTGGACAGGCCCCAACGGCTTTACATCGAATCAACAAAATCCGGTTTTAACGTCTATTACTCCCGATATGGCCGGTGTTTACACTGTTACGGCACTCAATCCGGTTAATAATTGCTCAAGTATAAGTTCAATTAACGTATTCGTTTTCCCAACACCAGCAACACCAACCATTGCCAACGATAGTCCGGTTTGCGAGGGTACTCTGCTCAATTTTACCTGCGATTTGGTTGCCGGGGCAACATACGAGTGGACGGGACCAAACGGTTTCACCTCAACGCTTCAAAATCCGAGTATCGCATCTGCGCTTATCACCGCCCAGGGTACGTACGAATGTCGGGTTGTTGTAAACACCTGTCCAAGTTTGCCTGCAACAACAGATGTAGTTATCAATCCGTATCCTTCCACACCAGTTCCTTCATACAACGGTCCTTTATGCGAAGGAGACAATCTTCAACTGGATGTTCCGGCTGTTGCTGGTGCTATTTACGAATGGACCAACCCGGCCGGCTTGGTGTTCTCGGCGCAGCAATCGCCTCAAATTGCGAATGCAGCTCCTGTGCAATCGGGCACTTACAGCTTACGAGTTCAAGTGAATGGTTGCTGGAGTCTGGCGGGAACAATTGATGTTCTTATTTTCCCTACCCCTGCAACACCTGCTCCCGTTTCGAATTCACCTGTTTGCCAGTTCGACGAGATTACGATTTCAGGTCCGAATCCACTACCGGTAGTAGGAACGGATTATGCATGGACTGGTCCGAATTTATTTAGCGCCAATACGCAAAACGTTTCAATTCAAAATGCCCAGCAGGTGCATGCCGGTACCTATACACTTATTATCACCGAAAATGGATGTGCGTCAGAACCAGGAAGTGTTACCATTGCAGTAACAGATATTCCCATTTCGAATGCAGGTGCCGATATCACAGTTTGCTCGAACGAAGGAGCACCTGTTGGCGCACCGGCTGTGCCGGGATATTCGTACAGTTGGTCGCCTGTTGAAGGTCTTGATTTTGCGAACATCTCGAACCCTACGGTTACAATCTCGAATTTTTCAGGCTCTCCAAATGTTCAAAACTACATTGTAACTACAACCGATCAGGGTTGCAGCAGCAGAGATACAGTTACCGTTACAATCAACCCTCAGCCGGTAGCGAGTTTTGTTGCTCCTAATCCTCAGTGCTTTGAAGGAAACAGTTTCGATTTTGAATCTCAGGGGAACTACTCAGGGAATGCAACCATTTACTGGGATTTTGGTCCATGGGCTAGTCCAGATTCTTCCAATTTGGCAAATCCGCAAGATGTGAGCTTTAACTCTACAGGGCTGCAGATTGTAACACTGCGTGTTGAAGACCTTGGATGTTTTTCTAACCCATATCAGGCACCAGTGATGGTGTACAAAATGCCCGTTGCCAATTTTATATCCGACACCTTGGTTGGGTGTGAGCCGATGGTTGTCAACTTCACCAATTTAAGCGAAGGTGCGCCTGACAATGGCATAAAAACAATCGCCTGGCAATTTGGAAACGGAAGAAATTCAACGGCTCAAAATCCATCTATTTTATTCAATGATTCAGGTGAATTTGATGTATCACTTACTGTAACCAACGAAAAAGGTTGTGAAACCAGCTACCTTATTCGTGAAATGATTACTGTGAATCCATCGCCGGTGGCCAACTTTGCCATGTCACCAGAACTAGCCTACATTGTAAAACCTGAAATTCAGTTTGAGGATTTATCCATTGGTGCAGATGAAATTTACTACAACATTGTTGGTCTCGACAGCATTTTTCAGGCAGATTTCATTTACGAATTCCCTGATTCAGGAAGATACAAGGTCACCCAAATTGCAAATACTAATTTAGGTTGTACCGACTCACTGAGCAGGTTTGCTGTGATTGAACTGGGCTATAAGCTATATGTCCCAACAGCGTTCACTCCTAATTTCGATGGATATAACGACTTTTTCAGAGCTTACGGTGAAGATGTATCTGACTTTGAAATGAGAATTTACAACCGCTGGGGCGAATTGCTTTATTCATCTTTCGACATAACCAATGGTTGGGATGGCACCACCCGGTTAACGAATAAGGTGGCTCCCGGAGGAGTATATGTTTATAAAATAAGTACCCGCGAGAAGAACGGGCTCATCAGAGACTACGAAGGCACCGTTGTGCTGTTGAGATAAACGTAGCGAAGAAATTAAGATACCAGAATATCCCCGTTCATAACAGCGGGGATATTTTTTTTCATGATGCTCAGAATCGTTGGGGCAATATCGGCCAGTTTCCCGGAACGAATCGAAGTATAATCCTTATCAATCAGTATCACCGGTACAGGATTGGTTGTATGCGCAGTATTTGGTGTTCCATCTTCATTAACCGCAAAATCTGCATTTCCATGATCGGCTATGATGATGATTGAATAATCATCGGCCCTTAAGGCCTGAACAACCTCACCCAAACAAGTATCAACCGTTTCGATGGCTTTAACAATTGCCGAATAAACACCTGTGTGACCGACCATGTCGGGATTTGCAAAGTTCAGACATATAAAATCCGGTTTCTTGGATTTGGCATAATCAATAACAGCATTCTTGATCTCAAAAGCGCTCATTTCAGGTTGCAGATCGTAGGTAGCCACCTTAGGCGATGGAATCATGATTCGGTCTTCGCCTGTGAACGGGGTTTCACGCCCCCCCGAAAAGAAAAACGTGACATGTGGATACTTTTCAGTCTCGGCGATTCTTAGCTGCGTACAATCCTGATCTGCCAAAGCTTCACCCAGAGTGTCCTTCATATCGTCTTTCGAAAAAATCACATCAACATTTTTATACGATTCATCGTACATCGTCATGGTAACATAATGAACAGGCAAGGTGTGCATTCCGGCCTCAGGCATGTCGGTCTGGGTAAGAACCTGTGTTATCTCGCGGCAGCGATCGGTTCGATAATTGAAAGAAATTACCACATCTCCGGGCTTTATACTGGAGTCTTTGCCCAGTGCCACCATAGGTTTTATAAACTCATCTGTTTCGCCGGCATGATACCTTTGCTGCATGAGCGATTTAAAATCTTCTGTTGCTTCGCCCCTGGCGAATACTAGTGCATCGTAGGCAACTTTTACACGATCCCAGCGTTTATCGCGATCCATTGCATAGTAACGTCCCACAACACTTCCAATAAATCCGCCGGTACGGCGCAATACATTTTCGAGTTCTCTTATAAAACCAATTCCGCTCTTAGGGTCCGTATCGCGCCCGTCTGTAAATGCATGCACCACAAAATCTGAAATCCCATGCTCTGAAGCTAACTCGCATAGCCGGTATAAATGCTTCTCGGATGAATGAATGCAGCCATCGGATAAAAGACCAAAAAAATGTAGTTTTTTTCCGGGCTCTTTTGCTTTCGAGAAGGCTTTTAAAAGCGCTTCGTTGGAATCGATCGTGCGCTCGGCAATTGCATTGTTAATGCGCACCAATTCCTGAAAAACCACGCGTCCCGCACCAATATTGAGATGCCCAACCTCAGAATTGCCCATCTGCCCTTCGGGCAAACCAACATTCAGACCATCGGTTCGCAAGGTGGCATTTGGGTACGCCGCGAGAAAATGATTCATTACAGGCGTGTTGGAGTTGCGAATGGCATCAGAGTGAGTTCCGTTACCAATGCCCCATCCATCGAGAATTAACAAAGCAAGTTTTTTAGATTTTTCGGACATGCATCAAGACTTAAAATATATTTCAAAAATACTTCCACGAGGCTTTTGATCGCTTACACGAATTTCGGCACCGTGAAGATTTACAAGGTATTTTACAATGTACAGACCTAGGCCTGTTCCTTTTGTTTTGCGGGTTTCTTCGTTTCCTGAACGGAAAAACTTTTCGAAAATGCGTGTTTTATCGATTGCATTGATTCCGGGGCCCCGATCCGCAACCGATAGTATGATCTGCTGGTTATCCTTTTTTTGAAGACTTACCGTGATTTCTGCTTGTTCACTTGAGTATTTGAATGCATTTTCAAGTAAATTCATCACAATAGAATGCAAAGCCTGCCTGTCGGCCGATATGAGAATACCTTGTTGTACGTTTCGGGAAACAAGACAAGCGGAAAGATGCTCAAAGTCGTCGATTATGCCATTTACAAAGGCTGATAAATCGAGCTCTTCAAACGCCGGTAAAAAGGCACTGTTATCGATCCGGGATGCTAAAAGCATATTTTCCACCAGATTTTCGAGTCGGCCGGTTTCGGCCGATGCCTTGTCGAGTGCCAGCAATTGCTTCTCGCGAGGCAGATCGCGCTTTTGCAAGGTTTGAATGTACAATTTTACCGCTGCCAGCGGCGATTTCAACTCATGGGTAACAGATAAAAGGAAGTTTTTTTGCTGACGGTTTACCCTTGCTTCACGGTTGAATGAGCGCCGGGTTTGAATCATTCCCAGCGCCAGCAAGAGAATAAAAACAAGTCCTTCACCGAAAATCATCAGTCTCTTTTTCGCAATCCGGTCAGACAGAGGTTCTGAGGAAATAAGCTCACCGCTTTGCCTAGCCAGTGCTTCGCGAATCGTAAGGATTTCGGCATTTAAATCAAACAATAAATACGACCACCAACAAAATTGAAGAAACACATAAATGACCAGAAGGTAAAAAACCAGCAATGGACGTGGAGTTCGATGAAGGAACCCATTTTGCGAATTAGCCGGCATAATTAGTTTTTACTTCCAAAAATTGGTAAAGGTGGCATTGTATTCTTGCCAGGACTGCTTTTGATGAAGATTGTCGCCAAAATATTTCAGAGGAGCTTCAATTTGATTTACCTGCTGGTAGCCGGGAAGAGGACTCAGGATATTAAAACGTTCATCTAAAAAAACAAAAGTGGGATACGAAAGTTTGCCATTCATAAGAATAATGGCCAAATCGTGGGTTCCATTACGCCCTCGCGTTGGATTTAAGTTGTATGTAGTATCATTCACTGTTATCGGGCCTTCCTTTTCGGCATTGAATTTAACTGCGTAATAATGCTCGTTCATGTATTTAATTACCTCCGGGTGCTGAAATGTAGTTGCATCCATTCGCTTGCACCAGCCGCACCAGTCGGTATACATATCGATGAAGATTTTTTTAGGTTGGGTTTTGGCTTTCTCCATGGCTTCGGTAAAGCTCATCCATTGAATTTGTTCGTTTTGTCCAAACAAGGGGCACGACAGAAGCAGGGAAATGAAAAGGATCAATCGAATCATACGCAAAGATAAGCAAAACGAGGCCTTAAAAACATCGGGGGGATGGCAGCAATTGCCATCCCCCCGATGCAGAGCGAGCGTATTTATTCTTAACGAATTCCTCCCATCATGCTGAGCATTTTTTTGCTAAGAAAGAACAAAATTACCGAGGCGGCACCAGCCATAAATACAAACAACATAAAAAAGTCGTACAGGCTAACGATCTTAAATCCTGCAAAAAATTTAGGATTATCAACAAGATTTGTCTCCACGGTGCGCTTGACTTCTTCTTTGATTGTGGTATCTGCAATTTTGGAAATAGCCACCTTTTCCATAGGAATCACTTTGGTATTATTGACTTCGGCAGCCTTGGTTACGTCAAAGCCTTCGGGCATGAGCGCAATGCCTTTTTCTGTTTCAAGAGCCTGAACGGTTGCAACTGCAACAACCGGCTCGGGGTAAAGTGCACTCAATGTTCCCGCAAATTTATTAGCTGCAGAGGTGGATAAAAACCAAACTCCCATAAGCAATGAAGCAAATTTAGCAGGAGCTAATTTATTCACCATCGATAGCCCGATTGGAGAAAGGCAAAGTTCACCCAGCGTGTGAATGGTATAAAGGCTAATCAGCCAAATCATGCTCACTTTAACGCCCGGCTGAAGTCCTTGAACACCAAAGGCAATAACCAGATATCCAATCGCAAGGAGAAACAATCCCAAAGCTTGTTTATAGGGCGAAGCCGGCTCGATTTTTTTCTTTCCTAAAAAACCCCAAAGCCAAACAAAAATGGGAGCAAAAAGCACAATTGCAAGAGCATTAATACTTTGAAAATAAGATGCAGGGACAGTCCATCCCATTAATTCACGGTTCGTTTGCTCTTCGGCAAAATAGGTTAGCGATGCTCCGGCTTGTTCAAAAGCTGCCCAAAAGAAAATCACAAAAAAGGCGATGATATAGATCACCCAGATTCGCGTCTTTTCGACCTTATTGAGTGAAGGATCTGAGATGATGTATCCTGGCGCAGCCAGCGTTAATGAAAAGATAAAGCACCCGATAAGATCGACTTCGAGCACAAAATACAATAGTGCAAATAAGCCGGCGAACACCGCTGTCCAGATAAAAATCAAGTTATTGGCTGCTGCTTTGGCTTGTGCAGAAGATGATGTACTTTCAACATCCGTCTCAACCGACCGTGAACTGTTGGGCTTGTCGCCAATCTGAACGCCTTCGGGCGTTACAACATATTTATTCTTCAACGTAATAAATAAAATGAGCGATAGGCACATCCCGACGCAGGCGGCCAGGAATCCCCAACGAAAATCGGCTGCATTACCGGTATCACCCAAATAACCGCACACCAGAGGTGCGATAAATGCTCCAAGATTGATTCCCATGTAAAAAATTGTAAATGCAGAGTCTACCCGCGAATCTCCTTCGGGATAAAGCTGACCAACCATGGTGGAAATATTGGGTTTGAAAAAGCCATTTCCGAAAATCAGGAAACCAAGGCCCACGTACATCAGGATGCTTGCAAAGCCAACTTCCTGATAGAACGTACCTGCAAAGAACATGAACAACTGACCAATGGCCATTAAGATACCTCCTATGATGATGGATTTTCGGTTTCCCCAGAAACGATCGGCCATGTAGCCCCCAATCAGTGGGGTTAAATACACCAGGCCGGTGTAACTTCCGTAAATCTGAGAGCCCAGTTCTTTATCAAAAAGCAGGGCTTTTGTCATAAAAAGTACAAACAGAGCGCGCATTCCATAGTACGAAAATCGCTCCCACATTTCTGTCACAAACAAAAGGTATAAACCTTTGGGATGTCCGGTATTGGCAGTGTTACTCATAGGTGTTTTTCAGCAAATTTTTAAAAATGACAATTGCGAATGTACGGTTTCTTATCGCTTTTCCAAGCTTTAAGAATGGCATGTTATGATATCTTTAAATAATTACATTTGCTTTTCGATGGAAGCACCTCTGAAAAGAATCATTCCCAGTATTTATACATCCGACGGGCAATTTTCTCAGGCCGAGAACCGTCAGTACATCCTCGATTACAATGAGGCGATGGCCCGGGCTCTGCTTTTGCAGGAACAGGGGGCCGATGAGATTATCATTATGGATGTGACTACCATCGCTGAAAAAAGACGTAACCTAAATCGGTTTCTCAAAGACTTATCTCGAAACCTGCAAATCCCATTTACCTTTGGTGGTGGCGTGCATAGTATTCAGGATGTTACTGATATTCTTAAACAAGGAGTTAGAAAGGTTTATGTGAATTCGGCGGCTGTGAGAGATCCTTCATTGATTAATAAAATTACCAGCGAGTTTGGAAAAGATTCGCTCATGGTAGCAATCGATACCAAACAAACGTTTGGAAAATGGAAGGTTTTTCTGAATGGAGGAAAGAGTCGGACCGAGATTGACTTGCTTAACTGGATAGAGATTTCCCAGTTAAGGGGTGCCAGTGAAATTCTTGTTTCAACCATTGCTCGAAATTCTACCGAGCCCGAAGACATCATGGATATTATTTCGAAGGTTAAATCTGTTTGTAAAGTGCCATTGCTTGTTTCTGTTGGCGCAAGAACTGACGAAGATTTTATTCAAACCTTCAAATACACCGATGCAGATGGAATCGTATCTGGACACTTTTTTCTATCCCCTGAGCATACCATTGTTGGGCTAAAGCATCATCTCCGCGAAGCGGGAATTGCAGTTTCTGAAACTGGTTCCCTCACTGAATCTCCAAAAGAAGAGATCTTGATTGATCGGCATGAAGACGAAGAACATGTGATTGAAACATCTGAATCTGTTCTTATAGAGCAAAAGAAATCACCCGCCTCTATTCTTGGAAACATGCTTTCCGGGTTTATCAGGCGCAAGGACAAACCATCGTCGGATGCTGTCCCTCCTCCGGAGGATGAAGAAATAATATGATACGCGTACTTGTTATGGCAAACGCCCCGTATTTATTCAAATACGGGGCGTTTGCGTTGTTACATGTATGAAAGATTATCGAAGTACGGTTACTTCGCCTCTGTAAGTATAAGGAATACCGAGCTTGCTGGTTAGCTGGATTGTATAAACATATACTCCGCCAGGAACAACCTCGTTTGAAAGTCTGGTTTTACCATCCCATCCATTTTGAGCATCGTAGGAGGTGTAAAGCAATTGTCCCCAGCGATTGTAAATCGAAATTGTAAAATCTTCAAAGTCTTCCCCTTCTATCTTGAATAAATCATTCAAGCCATCGTCGTTGGGTGTAAAAGCAGAGGGAATGTATACCTTAAAACCAAAATCAACGCGCACATTTGCAAATGCAGTATCCACACAACCCTCTTCGTTTCTCAAAATTTGAGTTACTGTGTACGATCCGGTATCGGGATAAATGTACACATGATCGAATGCAAAAACAGTGTCTCCATTGCCCATACTATACATGCATTCTGTAGCAAAATCGGATAGATCTTCGATGTAAATTTCGGGGTCAACAAACGTGGTATAGTCCGGACTTAACTCAAACGCAGCCCGTGGGGTTCTTTTTACCCGAATCATGCCGGGAATAAGGTATTCATTCACGCAACCGTTTACACCGGTAACTGTTAAGGAAACATCGTAAGATCCGGGTTCAGAATACATAATTGTCGGGTTGGCCTGGGTAGAATTACGTTCATTCCCAAGCTCCCATTGGAAACTCATAGGATTCTCGTCGTTTTCTGAAAGATTTGTGAATGAAATCAAGGCAGGATCGCATACCTCGATTTCGCTTGCTACAAAGTTCGCAACAGGCATTTTTCGAACGTTTACCGGAGCTATGTAGGTATTGCTCACACAACCTCCGTCAATAATGTTCAACCTCACGTTATGTAAACCTGTTGCAGAGAATGTAACGCCCTGAGGATTTCTTAATTCTGAAGAGTCGGGAGTAGCCCATGGACCAAAATCCCAAACAAATCGGGGATTACCTGAGTTCCAGACACCTTCGGCGTAAAAGTCAAACGAATGCCCCTCGAAGCACTGTGGGTCGGGTGCTACAAAACTTGCAACCGGCTGTGGAAGAAATTCCACTTTAACGTCATCGGAATCGGAGCAACCACCCGCTGTAACTGTGAGCGTGTAGGTAACTTCATCGATAGAACCACCAATGTTTCCGGCTACCACCTGAGGATTGGCTATGAATGCAGAATTCAGCGAGTCCTGAGGTGACCACACATACGAATATCCCGGAACTGCTGCAGCACCTAATTGACCGGGCGACATAGAGCAAATCTGGATATCGAGACCGGCATCGGCTACCGGAATTGGATTGATTATCACATTGGCTGTGTTAGTTGCAGTAGTACATGCGCCAATTACCAGATAAACAGAGTAATCGCCTTCATTCAATTCCTCGCTTACGTCGATGGTGTTTTGGCTGTTGCCTGAAGTGAATCCCTGGGAACCGCTCCAAAAGTACTGGGCATTGTTCACCTGCGGTGTGCTGAAGGTAATCGGACTTCCCTCACATACGGGAGAATTACTTGTAATGGGCGGTAAAAATGAAGCATCCACAACGACTACCTGAGTGGTAGTTGGCGGACTGGTACAGCCATTTATGGTGATCGTGAGCTGGTAGTTGCCGGATTCGTTCATGGCAATTGCGTCATTTACTGCATTCTGCAGTGATGAAGCGAACCCTTGCGGACCGGTCCATTGATAACTATCGGCTGTTTGAGGGGTAGAAAGTTCTAAATCGAATGATGCACACACGGGACTATTGGAAGAAACTTCCGGTGTATCCGGTGTATCATTCACCACAACCAAAGAACTTCCGGCTGCAAGTGCGTCGCAACCGTTAAGACTGGCTGTTGCCTGAAAAATCCCGGCACTTGCCATACTGGCCGAAGCAATTGTTGCGCTTGCACCTGTTGTTTGAGAGTTGTCCGGAAAAGTCCAGGTAACTACTGAATTTGCCGGAGTCACCTGTGCAGTCAGGTTGATTGCTTGGCCTTCGCAAACAGGTGAGTTGGTTACAATAACAGGATTGGTAGGGCGTGGTTTAACAGTCATAGTTACTGTTGCAGGAGCACTTTCGCAACCCGTTAATTCAGCCAGCACCGAATACACGCCATCGTTGGCAACCGTTGCATTGGGAATTTGAATGCTGGTGCCTCCTGTTTGGGTGAATGTATTTGGACCCGACCAGATTAATGTTGCTCCTGCTGTGGCTGTAAAGGCTGTGATGTTAATGGTCTCACCTTCACAAATAGGTTCAACCGGCAAATCAATTACCGGAACATCGGGGGTTGTGCCCACCGGAACCGTGATGTTAGCAAGCGCCTGCTGTCCGCAAAAATCGGTGGCCGTTAATACATACGTTGTGGTAACAAAAGGATTTACACTTGCACTGGTAGCCGTGCCAAGGTTATCGGACCAGCTGTAAGTGTACCCGGGAACACCTCCCGATGCAATACCTGAAACAGTTACGGGACCTTGTCCACCACAAAGAGAAGGTGCAGGGTCGGGAGTAACCACAAGTGTAGGAGGTTCTGTTAGGTAAATTAATGTTGAAACGGTACCACATACCGTTTCATAATTGAGCTCAATGGTTTCAGTTCCTTCCACCTGAGCATCAGGTAAGCCAACAATATCAAGGGTTACGCTGGTTTGTCCGGCAGGAATCGTCACCTGACCCGGAACAAATTGATAATCTACCCCGTTGGTGGCTGTACCTTCGAGTGTGAATGGAAATACATAATCGAATGGATCAGGGTTCTGACGCGAAAAGATGAGCGTTGCCGGAGCACATCCTTCGTAGGTTAAAGAATCACCGTTTAAAGTGGTTTGGGAAATAGAAACCGGAGCGGCGCCAAATGAGTTTGCTTCAAGAAAAACAGCAGAATCGAGCGAAGAATCGCAACCATCGGCGATGATTAGCCGGAGTGTGTAGGTTTCGCAAGCAGTAACGTCAGCTACTGCTGTTAACACTTCGGTGAAACCACCGTAACTTAAATCGGCAGGGGCATTATTGTTAAAATAATTGCTATTTGTTAAGATGCATGGGTAAATAGCAGGATTACCGGAAGAACCAGGTGTTCCGTTATTGATTGAGTTAATGGTTATAGGGTCGCTTGTACCCGGAACTACTGCCAGATTTTGCTCACCTACAATGCCGGGGCCGCTGATTAAAAAAGCAAAGGCATCGTTGAATTGCGAACAAACAAAATTGGGATATTCGTCAGATGCAAAAATAAACCGGAAACTCACCGGGGTTGACTGCGGAACGAAATCAAATTGCAGTATAAGGCCATCGTTAGTTAAACCAGGATTAGGGCTTTGACAATTTTGAACAAAGCCTGCTAATTCAGGAATATTGGTGAGACCGTTAGTTAAAAAACCAAAACCAAAGTCGTTGGCATTGGCAGCCGAAGCCGGACCTGTTGATAATATAATACCGTTTTCGAACCCAAGATTGTTACTTGCGCCGGTAAAGTATCCAAGGGCTTGACCATCACCCTGAAACTGAACGTTGCTGAACGACACGCCCAGACCAACAAGGTTGTTGATGTATTGATTTTCAGTTAGTGTTGTATCGATTACAAGCTGCGCACGTGCAGGCACGAAATAAATCGATAGAATAATTGATAGTAAAAATGCCCGGACGACAGAGTTACGTAGTTTTGTCTCCATACTGTGGTGGTTAATTTACAGATGCGTAAAGATACTACAAAAACATTTTATAAAAAGAAAAAAATTCTCTCAAACTAATTGATTTAACCTTTGAATAATCAGCCTATAAATATAATCCACAAGGAAGACCAAAACTGCCAGTTTCTCCTGCTTCAATTTTCTGAAAATGAACCAAATGAAGGGAAAGGCAAGCACAAAGATCTGATTGAAAATCTGATAAGAAATTGGTTTGGACAAGAGTACACACTGGTTTACAATGAGTTTGGCAAACCTCAACTCAAGGGCGGAATTGGATTTGTCTCCCTAAGTTATTGTAAAACCTGGATTGCAGTCGGCTTCTCCAAAATAGCGGAAATAGGCATCGATATCGAGCACAATCGAATTCAATTGGTGAACATCGCGCCCCGGTTTATGAGCCTTGCAGAGCTGGATGCATGGAAACAAAGCTCGCGCAAGCAGGAGTATCTCCAATTGGTTTGGGGTGCCAAGGAAGCTTTGTATAAAGTTTATGGACGGAAGCAACTGATTTTCAAAGAAAATCTGCTGGTAAGCGGTTTACATCCCGCGATAGCGGAAAGCTTCAGAGGCGAAATTTTAACAGAGCAATTGCACCATTCGTATCTCATCAAATGGTTCATGCCTGACGAGTTTACCTACTTGGTGTATGTGGCAAATCAGATACTCTAATGCACAAGGGTTACCCGATGATCGATTCGGCGAGGAGGCATATCGAAAGTATCGCGCACATACACAACCACCGCGTAAACATCCATTTGCGAGAGCGGACGGCTTTCATCGTTGAACAAATGTCCGTTCCAGCCTACATTGATATCGTTTGACTCAAAAACCCTTTCGCCCCAGCGATCATAGATTTCCATTCTGAAATCATTGATATTCAAACCTTCACATTTGAATATTTCGTTCGCACCGTCGTTGTTGGGCGTAAATGCATTCGGAATGTAGAAGGTGATTACGGGCTCAACTTTGAGCTGGTAATAAGCTACATCCTGACAACCAAATTGATTGGTTACCCGCTGCGAAAGAGTGTACTCACCGGGTTCGTAGTAATTATGACTGAATTCGCGCTCGTAGCGGGTGGAACCATCGCCAAGA
>Ga0169931_10003749_pt1 | contig 23959 bp, 20 predicted proteins | sample Kivu_15m_20L_FD_129675 | JGI IMG/M metagenome (GOLD analysis project Ga0169931, IMG submission 129675) | Freshwater microbial communities from Lake Kivu, Western Province, Rwanda to study Microbial Dark Matter (Phase II) - Kivu_15m_20L... | ecosystem: Environmental > Aquatic > Freshwater > Lake...
AATTTAAACTCTATCCACTTTGGATCTCCTCAACATAAAAAAACTAAAAACCTTTTAAGAGGTGTAGTCCATGGCATTGGTGGTTATGGAAATTGTATGGGGGTTCCAACCATCGCTGGTCAAACCAGTTTTGATAGTTCTTACAATGACAACATTCTTGTTAATGCTATGACTCTAGGATTGGTAAAAAAAAATAAAATTTTTTATTCTAAAGCTGCTGGGCTAAATAAACCAATAATTTATGTTGGTTCTAAAACTGGACGAGATGGCATTCATGGTGCGAGTATGGCGTCAGCTAATTTCGATGAGAAAATTGAAGAAAAAAAACCAACAGTTCAGGTTGGAGATCCTTTTACTGAAAAATTACTACTAGAGGCTTGTCTCGAACTAATGACAGGAGACTCTATAATTGCCATACAAGACATGGGTGCAGCAGGTCTTACCTCATCTAGCGTTGAAATGGCCTCAAAGGGTAATTTAGGTATTGAAATTAATTTAAATAATGTTCCTTGCAGAGAGTCTAATATGACACCTTACGAGATAATGCTCTCAGAAAGTCAGGAACGGATGTTAATTATCCTAGAAAATGGCAAAGAAGAATTAGCTAAAAAAATATTTGAAAAATGGGATTTAGATTTTGCTGTAATTGGCAAAACTACTAATTCAAAAAAAATTGAACTATTTTTTAACAACACTCAGGTTGCCAGTATTCCTATAAACACATTGGTTGAAAATTCACCAGTATACGATCGAAAATGGAAAAAAACTAAAATGCCAAGAAGAAATAAATTTAAAAAAGAAGTTTTTAAAAATTTAAAAATAATTGACGTATTAAATAAAATTTTAGCTAATTCAAATGTATGTAGTAAAGAATGGATTTGGCAACAGTTTGACCATACTGTAATGGGTGATACTATACAAAAACCTGGCGGTGATGCTGGAGTTGTTAGAATTCACGGAACCAATAAAGCGATCGCAACATCAGTTGACTCATCTGCTGTTTATTGTTGGGCACATCCATTTACTGGTGGAAAGCAAATTGTTTGTGAAAGTTGGAGAAATTTAATATCTGTGGGTGCAACACCCATTGCCCTAACCAATTGTTTAAACTTTGGAAGTCCAGAAAATGAAAATAATATGGGTGAATTTGTTGAATGTCTTCAAGGAATAGCTGAGGCCTGTGAATATTTAAAATATCCTATAGTTTCTGGAAATGTTTCCTTTTACAATCAAACTAAAGATATTGGTATCAAACCCACACCCACCATTGGTGGAGTTGGATTAATTAAAAATTACACCAAAATGGTTACAATGGAATTTAAGGAGGTTAATAATATTGTCTTAGTAATTGGTAAAACTGAAGGCAATATTGATCAAAGCATATTTGCTAGATATATTTTAGATGAAAAAAATGGTCCACCGCCAGAAATAAATTTTTTTAATGAAAAAAATATAGGGGAAACTCTATTAAAATTAATCGAAAATGATTTAATTAAAAGTGCTCATGATGTTTCTTTAGGAGGAATATTAACTGCTATAAGTAAAATGTGTATAAAAGGTAATCTAGGCATCAATTTAAAAAAACCTAAGCTTTTAATCCATGAACTTGAATATTTTTTTTGTGAGGATCAAGGTCGATATATTATTGAGGTACATCCAAACAACCTTAAAACAATTAAAAATATTCTAGATAAAAATGCAGTCCATTATGATGAATTGGGAACGATAAATAACAAATATGAGCTATATTTTAACGATAAGATAAAAGTAGCCATTGAAGAATTAAAAAATTCAAATACATATTGGTTAAAAGACTATATGAGAAAATAATGGCAATGAATTTGAAAGAAATTGAGAGTTACATCAAAGAAGCATTGCCTGATGCTGTCGTTGAAATTCAAGATTTAGCTGGTGATGGAAACCATTATTCTGCAACAGTTATCTCCTCACAATTTTCTGGTAAGACTAAAATACAACAACATAAAATGGTGTATAATTCTTTAAAGGGCAAAATGGGTAATGAATTACATGCATTAGCAATTAAAACAAAGGAACAATAATGGATCGACAAACTAAAGAATTGATTCAAAATCATATAGATAACAATGAAGTATGTTTGTTTATGAAGGGAACACCAGATGCACCACAATGTGGATTTTCGATGGCTGTAACCAATATGCTTAAACTCTTAGAAGTTAATTTTAAGGGAATAAATGTCTTAGAAAATCAGAGTCTAAGAGAAGGTATTAAAGTTTTTAGTGACTGGCCTACTATTCCGCAACTGTATATCAAAAAAGAATTTATAGGTGGATGCGATATTGTGAAAGAAATGTATGCAAGTGGTGAACTTAAAAAAATGTTAGAAGAAAAAGGTATTAATTTTAAAAAATAATATTATCTTGAGTAATATTCAATTACTAAATTAGGCTCCATTACGATTGGATAAGGCACCTCTTCAAATTTTGGCACTCTAACAAATTTAAATTTTTTATTTTTTTCATCCATTTGAATATATTCTGGTGTCTCTCTCTCTTTATTCGCTAAAGCAATATCAATCATTGCTAATTGTTTTGATTTATCTCTAATTTCGATTGTATCCTCCTCATCTACTAAATAACTAGCAATGTTAACCTTTTTTCCATTAACTTTTACATGATTATGATTGATCAATTGTCTTGCTGAAAAAATAGTCGTAGCAAATTTAGCTCGGTAGATAACCGAATCCAATCTTCTTTCAAGTAAACCAATTAAATTTTCGCTGGTATCCCCCTTAAGCATAACTGCTTTTCTATAACAATTTCTAAACTGTCTCTCATTAATATTTCCATAGTAAGCTTTTAACTTTTGTTTTGCCTGTAACTGAATTCCATAATCTGAAGGTTTTGAGGTTTTAGTTTGACCATGTTGTCCAGGAGCATATGCTCTTGTATTAAAAGGACTTTTGGGTCGACCCCAGAGGTTAATTTTTAGTCTTCGATCTACTTTATGTTTAGAGTTTAATCTTTTAGTCATTTGGTAGTGGGGTTTATAAACTTACTCAAGATTTTGTCAATCAACGTTTTTTAGCTAAACTAGCAAATACACTTGCTAATATTCGCGTTTCTTTGTCAGACAAATCCATTTTGTAAAAAATATTTCTTAAATTTTCGATCATGATTTGTCGCTTTTCTTTAGGTTTAAAAAAGTTAATTCGATCTAAATTACTAAAGCAAAAATTAATCAATGATTGGATTTCTTTTTTAGAGGCAGTTTTAACTTTTTTGGATTTATTATAAATTTTTGTTTTAAGATTTATGATGCCTGAAAGATAGTAAGCAATTATAATTAAACTATGAGATAAATTAATTGATTTAAAATCAGGGTTACATGGTATTTGCAAAGTATAGTTTGCGTAGCTAATTTCATTATTTGATAAACCTGAAGCTTCAGAACCAAATAAAAAAGCAACTTTTTTTTTAAAATCTATTTTTTTAAGATCCTCAAGACTAATATGTTGAATATTTTTATTTCGAAATCGTGAAGATGTAGCAATTACATAATGAACATTTTTTAATGCAGGTTCTAAATTGTTATATACTTTACTATTAAGAATAATATTTTTTGCCCCAACTGAAGTTGCTAAAATTTTATCATTTGGGAAGATGGGTTTTGGATTTATTAATATAAGATTTTTAAAATGAAAATTTTTCATTGCTCTAGCACATGCTCCTATGTTTTCAGATAACTGAGGATTGTGTAGGATAAAAGAAACGTTACTAGATGACATTAAAGACTTGCAGGAGCATTGTCTTTAAACAATTTATAATCCAAGCTATCTATTAAAGCTTTAAATGATGCTTCAATAATATTAGTTGATACTCCGATAGTGAACCAGTTTTTACCTTTGGAGTCTGTGCTTTCAATTGAAACCCTGGTGACGGCTTCAGTTCCAGTATTTAAAATTCTTACCTTATAATCAACTAGTTTGAGATCTTTTAAATAGATAGAATATTTAGCTAATCGGTCAACATTTGCTCTTATTGCATTATCAAGTGCATTGACTGGACCATTACCCTCACCTTGACATAGAATTTTTTTTCCATCTACCTCCAAATACGCTTTTGCAATTGAAAAAATATTACCTGATGACTCTTTTTTAACGATAACATCATATTCAGTTATCGATATATAATTTGGAATTTTTCCGGTTATTCTTCTAGCTAATAATTCAAATGATGCATCAGCACCATCATAACTGTAACCATTAAATTCACGGTCCTTGACCTCATTTAAAAGTTTTTTAATTCTTGGATCATTTTCCTCAATATTAATATTAATACTTTTTAACCTTGAGATAATATTTGATTTCCCAGATTGATCAGAAATAACAATATTTCTGGAGTTACCAACGTCCTCAGGATTGATATGTTCGTAGGTTTTTGGATCTTTTAAAACTGCTGAGACGTGCAGGCCGCCTTTGTGAGAAAACGCAGCTGCACCTACATAAGGAAGATGTTGATTAGGTTTACGGTTTAAGATTTCATCTAAAAGTCTCGAGCACTGAGTAAGATTTTTAATATTTTCAGATTTGATATTGGTTTCAAAATTAGAAAAAAAATCTTGCTTTAAAAAAAAAGTTGGAATTAAAGACATTAAATTAGCATTACCACATCTTTCACCTAAACCATTTATAGTTCCTTGGATTTGTCTAGCGCCAGCTAAAACTGCAGCTAAAGAATTAGCCACTGCATTACCTGTATCATCGTGTGCGTGGATTCCTAAGTTTTTACCTGGTATAATTTTTGAAACTTCAGTAACGATTTTTGTAATTTCATGAGGTAATGTTCCTCCGTTAGTATCACATAAGACAATCCATCTTGCTCCCTCATCATAAGCGGCTTTTAGACAAGAAATTGCGTATTTAGAATTTGATTTATAACCATCAAAAAAATGTTCAGCATCAAACATAAATTCTTTTTTTGCTTTAATAAAATGTTTTGCACTTTCTCTAATATTTTCTAAATTTTCTTCATTGGATATTTCTAGTGCAACTTTAACATGAAAATCTGAAGATTTTCCCACTAAACAAACTGCTGGAGTATTTGAGTTCAATAAAGCAGATAATCCAGTATCATTATCAGCACTTCGGCCAGATCTTTTGGTCATACCAAAACAGGTTAGTTTTGCATTTTTAAAAGAGTGTTTTCTTTGAAAAAACTCAGTATCAGTTGGATTAGCCCCCGGCCAACCTCCTTCAATATAATCAACACCTAATTTATCTAACCAGTGAGCAATTTTTACTTTATCCTCTAAAGAAAAATCTACTCCCTGCGTCTGAGCTCCATCCCTAAGTGTTGTATCAAATATAAATACTCTCTCTTTACTCATTTAAATTTCCACAATGTTTTACCATCTTTATCCTCTATTAAAACTCCTTTGTCTAAAAGTTCATCTCTAATTTTATCAGCTTCTTCATAGTTTTTATTCAGTCTTGCTTTATTTCTTAGATCAATTTTTGCTAAAATATCTTTTTGACTAATTGAAATTTTATTTTTCTTAATATCCAACCATTGTTGTCTGGTTTCACTTAACAGTCCAACAAAATTACAAGCACTCGTGAATAATTTTTTATCTTTTTCATTTCCCTTAAAAGCTTGGTCGTAGAGTTTATGCAGATTAGCAATATATCCCGGGGTATTTAAATCATCATAAAGAGGATTTAAAATATCATCTGACACTTCAATATTCTGATTGATCGATAACACATTATACCATTTAGTAAGAGTATTTTCACATTCAGCTAATAATTTATCATTCCAATCCAATGGCTGCTTGTAGTTAGCACTCATCAAGGCTAAACGTAAAACTTGCCCAGATATTTTTCCTTTAAAATCTTTTATTTTTAGTATGTTTCCCTGTGATTTGGCCATCTTTTCATTGGACATAGTTACAAATGCATTATGGATCCAATAATTAGCAAAGACTTTAGTATTATTTGCACACAGTGATTGAGCTATTTCATTTTCATGATGAGGAAAAATTAAATCAATACCCCCTCCATGAATATCAAATTCATTTCCAAGAAATTTTTTTGACATAGCTGAACATTCAATATGCCAACCTGGCCTACCTTTGCCCCAAGGCGAATTCCAACCGGGCTCATCATCTAAAGATGGCTTCCAAAGTACAAAATCTGCAGAGTTTTTTTTATTTTCACTTACTTCTACACGAGAACCTGCAATTAAATCATCTAGTTTTTTATTTGAAAGTTTTCCATAATCTTTAAACTTTTTAACCTCAAAGTAAACATTATGATTATTTTCGTACGCAAAACCTTTTTTAACTAATTCTGAAACCATCTCAATCATTAAATCAATATGTTCAGTTGCTTTTGGCTGGTAGGCTGGCTCTTCACATTTTAAAAAATTACAATCCTCAAAAAAGTTTTTAGTGATTTTTGAGGTTAATTCAGAAATTGTAATTTTATTTTCTTGGGAGGATTTAATTATTTTGTCATCGACATCAGTAATATTTCTTACATAAATAACTGATGAATATTTTTTTTTTAAAATTTTATATAAAATATCAAAAATTACAATTGGTCTTGCATTACCTATATGAGGATCATCGTAAACAGTTGGGCCACAAACATACATTCTAACGTTATTTTGATCTATTGGAACAAACTTTTCTTTCTGATTAGTCAAATTATTTGTTAAAAAAATATCTTTAGCCATAAATTAAGAAATATACTTAATTTTAATATTTGTGAATCGAATTGATTAATTTGGAATTTTGCATACTGGAATAGGCTCCATTTTATGCAAATTGTATTTTCGTATTGTTAAGTATTTAGCCCTGTTTAAAGAATTTGGATTATTCATTGCTTCTTCAAGTTCATGATATTTTAATCCAAGTTGACTTTCATCAGTTCTACCATCATCCCATAACCCGTCCGTTGGAGCAGCTTCAATTATTTCTTTTAAAATTCCAAGCTCTTTACCTATTTTCCATACTTCTGTTTTATTACAATCACCAATAGGAGATATATCAACACCGCCATCACCATATTTTGTATAAAAACCAACACCAAAATCTTCAACTTTATTACCAGTACCAACAACAATTCCCTTATTAGCCGCAGCTACTTGATAAAGAGTCGTCATTCTTAATCTTGCTCTCGAATTTGCTAAGCCGTGTTCATTATTAAATTTTGATAAAGTTGATTTAAAATTTTCAAAAAGTTGATCTAAATTTAAAGTATGAGCTTCAACATTCGTAAATTTCTCAACTAACCAATCTCGATGTTTTAAACTTAAATCATGTTGATAAGATTTTTGTTTTATTGGCATAGTAAGTACAATTGTTTTAAGCCCAGTCATTGCACTAAGTGTACTTGAAACAGAAGAGTCTATACCACCAGAAATACCAATTACCAACGATTGAGCTTTAATTGGCATTTGCTCTACATAACTCTTAATCCAACTAGAGATAAATTTTATTTTTTCCAAAGGACTCATCAATCATAAGTTAAAAAAAATTCAATATAAAGCAATATTCTAAGATGCCGCTCTTATATTGTTCTTAGAATACGTACTATTCTTTTTAATCTCGTCTGAACTTCAAAAAGCAAGTTCTAATGCTTGATTTGCATTTAATCTTGAATCACAATGAGTGTGATATCTTGAAGAAAGATCTCTATCAGTTATTTTTTGCGCTCCACCTGTGCATTCGGTTACATTTTGACCAGTTAATTCAATATGAAGACCACCAGCATAAGTACCTTCACTTTGATGACATTCAAAAACATTTTTAACTTCCTTAAGAATGCTGTTAAATGGTCTTGTTTTATAACCGGAGGCTAATTTAATTGTATTACCATGACATGGGTCACAGGACCAAACTACATTTAAACCTTCTTTTTTAATTGCTCTAATTAATTTTGGTAAATATTTTGAAACATTATCAAAACCAAATCTTGAAATTAAAGTAAGTTTACCTTTTTGATTAGTTGGATTAATTTTATTACATAAATTAATTAGTTCATCTGATTTTATTGTTGGTCCACATTTAATTCCAATTGGATTTTCGATTCCTCGACAAAATTCGACATGCCCTCCATCTAATTGTCTAGTTCGATCACCAATCCAAACAAAGTGTGCAGAAGTATCGTGGTACTCGCCAGTAGTTGAGTCAACTCTTGTCATTGCCTCTTCAAACGGCAATAATAAAGCTTCATGCGAAGTCCAAAAATTAACTGTCTTCAATCTTCTATTAAAATCAGAATTAATTCCACAAGCATCCATAAATGCTAAAGAGTCTGCTATTCTATCCTCTAATTCTTTAAATCTTTTTAATTCTGGACTATTTTTAATAAAACCCAAATTCCACGTGTGGACTTTTTTCAGATCTGCAAAACCGCCGTGTGAAAAAGCTCTTATTAAATTTAAAGTAGAAGCTGATTGTGAGTAAGCTTTGAGTAATCTAATTGGATCTGGCAGCCTAGATTTTTTGGTAAATTCTATTCCGTTAATATTATCTCCTAAATAGCTAGGAAGTTCTACTCCATCTTTAATCTCAGTAGGAGTACTTCTTGGTTTAGAAAATTGTCCTGCGATTCTACCTAATTTAACAACTGGCAAGGATGCTGAATAAGTAAGCACTAAGGACATCTGTAGCATTAGCTTAAATGTATCTCTGATATTATCAGGATGAAATTCAACAAAACTTTCAGCACAATCCCCACCTTGGAGTAGAAATGCTTTTCCATCAACTACATCAGCTAGTTGAGATTTTAAATGTCTATTTTCTCCTGCAAAAACTAATGGCGGGAAAGATTTAATCTTATTAAGCGCTTCCTCTAATTTTTTTTTGTCAGGATATTCTGGTATGTGTTTTACAGGATATTTTCGCCAACTGTTAATTTTCCAATTTTTCATATTCAACCTGGGCTTGTTCTATCAGGATTTAAGATTTATACAACTGTGTATAATAAATCATATAAATATTAAAATTTTAATTTTTACGTAAAACTGTGATCAAATCTACTTGAACTAAAATTAATACTAAAAATTTATATGCAAATTTAAACTTTTATTAATAAATTATTAATCATCATCTTAACTTCTTGTCTATTTAAAGTTTAATATTGCAAAACTAAATTATAAAAAATTATTTTATTAGACTAACTATTATTCCACTGTAACTGACTTTGCTAAATTTCTAGGTTTGTCTATATCGTGTCCTTTTTTTAAAGCTGAATAATATGCTAATTTTTGAAGTGGAATTGTCAAAAGAAATGGGAGTAAATCATCATTAGAAGTTTCAACCTCAATCGTTTCCCAAATATTTTCAGAAAATACATCGTCTTTACTTCTGTTGGTTATTAATAATACTTTAGCACCTCTTGCTATCACTTCCTGAGTGTTTGAAATTGTTTTTTTATAATAATCATCTCTTGGTGCTAAAACAACTACTGGCATTCCATTTTCAATTAAAGCTAGTGGACCATGTTTCATTTCACCAGCAGGATATCCTTCGGCATGGATGTAGGATAATTCTTTTAACTTCAATGCTCCTTCAAGTGCGATTGGGTATGATAAACCTCTACCTAAAAACATCGAACCTTTTGCTTTGTTAAATGTGGTTACAATCGTTTGAATTTTATCATCGATTAATAATGTTTGACTAATTAGTTCTGGTAATTTTTTTAAATCTTTTATTTTACCAACATAATCAACTTTATTAATATCTTTATTAATAAATGCCAATTTTAAAGCCATAATGTAAAGAATTAGCATTTGACTTAAAAAAGCTTTAGTAGATGCAACGCCTATTTCTGGTCCACAATGGATTGGCAAAACAAATTTTGAGTCTCTTGCAATTGAACTTTCTATGACATTAACAATTGAGCATGTTTTCATGTTATTTTTATTACACAAATCTAAAGCAGCATATGTGTCCGCTGTTTCCCCTGATTGAGAAACAAAAACATATAAAGTAGTTTTTTTAAATTTATTTTTTCGGTATCTAAATTCAGATGCAATATCAACCGCAATATCGAATGAGGTGAGTTTCTCAAACCAATACTTCGCCATTAAGCAAGCATGATAAGCTGTACCACATCCAATTAACATTATTGATGAAATTTCTGTCATTTGCCATGGAAAATTATAGATATTAATATCATTGTTGATATTGTCGACATATTCTCTGATACCATTTTTCAAAGTGATTGGTTGTTCTTCAATTTCTTTAGCCATGAAGTTTTTATAATCCCCTTTATCATAAATTGTTTCATTAGATGAAAGTTCTAAAACTTTTTTATTAATTTTTTTTCCATTTTCATTAAAAAATTCAACTTGATCTTTTTTAATTATACAAAATTCGCCGTCATCTAAATATGTAATTTTATTAGTCATAGATTTCAAAGCATAGGAGTCAGATCCTAAATAATTTTCATTAGGCCCATATCCAACCGCTAATGGTGAGCCTCTTCTGGCACCAACCAATAAATTAGGGTGATCTCTAAAAATAATACCTAAAGCAAAACTCCCATGCAATTGTTTTAATGTTTTAGTAATTGCTTCAACAAGCTTTTCGGTTTTCAAATATTCAGTAAGTAAATGAACTATGACTTCAGTATCTGTTTGTGATTTAAAATTGTGGCCTTTGCTAACTAAAAGTTTTTTCAAAATAGTTGAATTTTCAATAATACCATTATGAACCACAGATACGGTCTCTGATGAATGTGGATGAGCATTTACATTATTAGGAATTCCATGTGTCGCCCATCTAACATGACCAATACCAATATTACCTTTCATATTACTTATTGCTAAATTTTTTTCTAAATTATCAACTCTACCCTCAGCCTTTAATTCAAATATTTCATTATTTGATAAAGTTGCTATGCCTGATGAGTCATAACCTCTATATTCCAATTTTCTTAAAGAATTAATTATTGCTGCGGAAACAGATTTATTACTAGTTATTCCTATAATTCCACACATATTTTATTTTGATTTTTTTTTATAATTTTGAACTTCTGTTTGCAAGGATCTTGATAATGCTAATGACTTTCTTTTTACATTTTTTGTAATTACAGAACCAGCACCAATGACACTTTCACTTTCGATAGTCAAAGGCGCAACTAAAGACGAATTTGATCCAATAAATACTTTATCCTCAATTTTAGTTTTATTTTTTTTAAATCCATCATAATTGCAGGTAATGGTACCTGCTCCAATATTAACTGATTTGCCAAGGTCACTGTCACCAATATAAGATAAATGATTTATTTTTGATTTTATACCGATTACACTTTTTTTAATCTCTACAAAATTTCCCACTTTAGATCCCTGTTTTAGTAATGTACCAGGTCTAATTCTCGCGTAAGGTCCTATTTCAACTTTATTTTCAATTTTACAATCTTCTAAATTAGAAAATGATTTAATGATAACACTATTTCCTATTTTCACTTTTTTGCCAATAACAACATACGGTTCTATTTCAACACCTGCTCCAATTTTAGTATCTTTTGAAAAAAAAATTGTCTCAGGACCGATCATTTTCACGCCTAATTTTAAAAATTTATTTCTAAGTTTATTTTGTAGTTTTTGTGAATTTAATTGTTTCATCTTTTCAATTTTATTATATTAAGTGTGTAGCTAAATTAACTCACAAATTATTTCTTTAAAATACTTTTAATGAAGCAAAAATTTACTATCCTTTTTGATTTAGATGGCACATTAGTTGATACTGCTCCTGATTTAATGTTAGCCCACAATAACGTTATGAAAAAATACGGTTATCCTACTAAAACTACTGAAGAAATAAGAGATTTAGTAGGTCAAGGTGCTGGTGCATTAATTGGCAGGTCAATTTGGGGACAAGCAAAAAAAGAATTAGATAAAATTAATGATGAAAAAATGAAGAAAAAAATGATTGAAGATTTTTTAGATTTCTATGGAAAAAATATTCTTAATCAAAGTACTTTAATTAATGGTGTAAATAATTTTTTATTTTGGTGCCAAAAGAAAAATATCTCTATGGCAGTATGCACTAATAAAACAGAGCACTTGGCTGTTGATCTTTTAAAAAAAATTGGCATTTATAATTTTTTTGAGTATGTTGCAGGACATGATACTTTTGATTACTGCAAACCTGATCCTAGACATCTAACTTCTGTAATTAAAATATTAGATGGTGATATTAAAAAAACTTTGATGATTGGTGACAGTGAAACTGATGCGATTGCAGCAAAAGCTGCTGAAATACCAATGATTTTATTGCAAGATGGCTATACAAATAAAAGTGCATCAGAAATATATCATACTCATTTAATTAAAGACTTTATTGGTATTGAAAAAATTATATCAAAATATCTTTAGCATTGATTATTTTTTTTTAGCTAATAAAATTAAATAACCAAGGAGTATTTTGATAATTCATAAAATTAAAGTTTATCCGTCTAAAATTAATCTTCCTAAAACAAAACAACTTGCTTGGAAAATTGCAGAAACAGCAAATGATAATGCAAAGCTTGATGAAAATTCCATAGAAATGGTTATCAATAGAATTATTGATAATACTGCAGTTGCAATTGCATCTTTAAATCGTAAGCCAGTGATCGCTTCAAGGGAAATGGCATTAAAGCATCCAAGAAAAAATGGTGCTACAATATTTGGAATAAATTCAAAATTGAGATTTGACTGTGAGTGGGCCGCCTGGTCTAATGGTACTGCTGTAAGGGAACTTGATTTTCACGATACTTTTTTAGCAGCCGATTATAGTCATCCAGGAGATAACATTCCTCCCCTTATCAGTGTTGCTCAACAAAAAAATAAAAGTGGTCTTGACCTACTTAGAGGAATAATTACTGCTTATGAAATTCAGGTAAATTTGGTTAAAGGAATATGTTTACATAAGCACAAAGTAGACCACATTGCACATTTGGGCCCAAGTGTTGCCGCAGGCTTAGGTTCTTTGCTTAGATTAAATACAGAAACTATTTATCAGGCAATCCAGCAGGCATTACACACAAATATTTCAACAAGACAATCTAGAAAAGGAGAAATTTCCAGTTGGAAAGCATTTGCGCCAGCACATGCAAGTAAATTAGCAATTGAGGCAGTTGATAGAGTAATGCGGGGTGAAAGTTCACCTAGTCCAATTTACGAGGGTGAAGACAGTGTAATTGCGAGGATTCTTGATGGTAAAAATGCTTTATATAAGGTTTCACTTCCAAAAAAAGGACAATCTAAAACAGCTATTTTGGAAACTTATACAAAAGAATATTCAGCTGAATATCAATCTCAGGCATTAATTGATCTTGCAAAAAGGATCAAAGCGAGAATTTCTGATTTAACAGAGATTAAAAAAATAGATATTTTTACCAGTCATCATACCCATTACGTAATTGGAACAGGAGCAAATGATCCGCAAAAAATAAATCCAAATTCAAGTAGAGAAACATTAGATCACTCAATAATGTACATTTTTGCTGTAGCTCTTGAAGATGGAGATTGGCACCATGTTAAATCATACACAAAGGCTAGAGCTAATAGAAAAAGCACAATAAAAATATGGAGATCAATCAAAACCCATGAGGATAAAAGATGGACAAAAAAATATCACGATCCTAATCCAAAAAAAAAATCTTTTGGTGCAAAAGTAATTGTCACACTTAATAATGGAAAAAAAATTATTGATGAAATTGATAGAGCAGATGCTCATCCGTATGGAATGCGCCCATTCAAAAGAGAAAATTATATTAATAAGTTTTTAAAATTGACCGAAAGAATTGTAGATAAAAATGAATGTGAAAGATTTTTAAAAGTAGTACAAGAATTAAAAATACTAAAAACTGGTGATCTTTGGAAATTAAATATTGAATTAAAAAAAAATCAATTAAAAAGAAATATGAGAGAGGGTATATTTTAATGCATTTTGTTAACAAAGAACCAAATCAAAAAAGAATAGATTTATCAAAAAAATTAAAATCTAATAAAATAATAAGAGCCCCTGGAGCATACAATCCTCTTACAGCAAAGCTTATAGAGGAGATTGGTTATGATGCAGTTTATATTTCTGGTGGAGTTATGGCTAATGACCTTGGCTTTCCAGATATTGGTATAACCACATTAGAAGATGTCAGCACGAGATCTTATTTAATCTCAAGAGTAACTAAACTACCAACCATTGTCGATATTGATACTGGATTCAAATCATGCAAAGAAACTATAGAAATTTTTGAAGAATTTGGGATAGCCGCAGTTCATCTCGAGGATCAAATTGAAAGAAAAAGATGTGGTCACTTAGATAACAAAGAACTAATTTCTACGGACGCAATGGTTAAAAAAATCAAAGATTGTGTCTCTGCTAAAAAAGATGAGAATTTTAAGATAATCGCAAGATCAGACGCTAAAGAGGTTGAGGGTTTAGATAAAATGATAGAAAGATGTAAGGCCTATATAGATGCAGGAGCAGATATTATATTTCCTGAAGCTTTAGAGGATGAAAAAGATTTTGAAAAAGTAAGAAAAGAATTACCTGGTTATTTATTAGCCAACATGACTGAGTTTGGAAAATCAAAACTTTTTAACTATAAACAACTTGAAAACTTCGGTTACAATATAGTCATTTATCCTGTAACCACACAAAGATTAGCAATGAAAAGTGTCGAGGATGGATTAAGGAACATTTATGATACTGGACATCAAAATAATATTATTGATAAAATGCAAACTAGAAAAAGATTATATGAACTAGTTGATTATGAAAAATATAATCAATTAGACGAAAAAATTTATAACTTTAGCACAGACGGACATGAATAATGAGTAATGTTATTAAAAAAGGCTTACTTGGCATTGTCGTTGATGAAACTGAAATTTCTAAAGTCATGCCAGAAATTAATTCCCTAACTTATAGAGGGTATTCTGCTCAAGATTTATGTGCAGCCTGTAAATTTGAAGAAGTAGCTTATTTAATTTTAAATAAAGATCTTCCAAATTCTATTCAACTTAAAAAATTTGAAAAGGAAGAAAGAGATAATCGAGGATTAACAAAAAATTTATATGAAATAATTAAGCATATGCCAAAAAAATCTCATCCTATGGATGTGGCGAGAACAGCAGTGAGTGTAATGGGTTTAGAAGATAAAGAAACATCTAACTCTTCGCCTGAAGCCAATCTTAGAAAAGCAATAAGAATTTTTTCTAAAACCCCAACAGCTTTAGCTGCATTTTATCGAATTAGAAAAGGACAAAAATTAATTAAACCAAATAAAAATTTGTCATTTTCTGAAAATTTTTTTTATATGTGTTTTGGTAAAGTACCTCAAAAAGAAATTGTTAAAGCTTTCGATGTATCATTAATATTGTATGCTGAGCATAGTTTCAATGTATCTACATTTACTGCAAGAACAATTACAAGTAGTTTGTCTGATATTCATGGTGCAATCACTGGCGCAATTGCAAGTTTAAAAGGGCCATTGCATGGTGGTGCAAATGAAGAAGTAATGCACATGATGAAAAAATCAAAAAACCTGAAAATGCTTTGAAATGGATAAAAAATGCTCTTTCTAAAAAACAAGTGGTCATGGGATTTGGCCACAGAGTTTACAAATCGGGTGACTCAAGAGTTCCAACTATGAGAGAGTATTTTGCTAAAGTTGCTAAAATTAAAAAAAATAAGAATTATGAAAAAATTTACGATATTATTGAAAAAACAATGATCAAAGAAAAAAATATTTATCCAAATATTGATTTCCCAACTGGACCTACATATCATTTAATGGGCTTCGATACAGATTTTTTTACTCCGATATTTGTTACCTCAAGAATTATTGGTTGGTCAGCTCACATAATGGAACAACACACAGCAAACAAATTGATTAGACCACTTGCGAAATACAAAGGAAATAAATATCGTCAAGTAATACAATTAAATCAAAGATGATCTATTTTTTCAGTAATTTTGAAAAAAAATATTGGTCTTGCTATTTATATTGCAAAATTAACTAAATGCCTCTGTCCAAGTGCCTTGGGTGGATGCTTTAGAATATTCTGTTGCACGTCCCTCAACAAAGTTCATATGTTCATCTGCATTCAACATCGTATCCAACCATGTAAGTGTATTTTTATGGACTTCGTAAATTCCCACTAACCCTAATTGGGTCAATCTTCTATTAGCAATAAACCTAATATATTGTTTAACATCTTGAGCGGTTAGACCCTGCATGGGGCCCATTTGAAAAGCTAAATCAATAAAAGCATCTTCATGTTCAATAATGGTTCGGCATGCTTCATAAATTTCTTTTTTAAGCTTTGGTGTCCAAGTGTCTGGATTTTCTTTAATAAAATCTTTAAACAATCTGATCATTGAATTACAATGTAATGTTTCATCTCTTACCGACCAAGTAACAATTTGGCCCATGCCTTTCATTTTATTATGTCTTGGAAAATTCAGAAGAATTGCAAAGCTAGCAAATAATTGCAGACCCTCTGTAAAAGCGCTGAATACAGCAATGGTTTTTGCTATGTCATGATTAGACTTAACATCAAAACCTTGCATATAATCATACTTATCTTTCATTTCTTTATATTTCATAAAAGCCGAGTATTCGGACTCAGGCATGCCAATGGTATCTAACAAATGTGAGTAAGCAGCAATATGAACTGTTTCCATTGAAGCAAAAGCGGACATCATCATCAATACTTCTGTTGGTTTAAAAACATTCATATAATGTCTTATATAACAATTGCTCACTTCAACATCTGCTTGTGTAAAAAATCTAAAAATTTGCGTTAATAAATTTTTTTCTGAGGCGTTTAAATTTTTCTGCCAATCTCTCACATCGTCACCAAGTGGCACCTCTTCTGGTAACCAATGAATTCTTTGTTGTGTTAACCACGCATCATAACACCATGGATATCTAAATGGTTTGTAAACAGAATTGCTAATAAGCAAACCGTTTTTATTCTTTGGTTGAATATTTTCTTGATTTATTTTTTCTGCTACTGACATGATATACACTCCTCGTAATCGTTTTCTTTGGTTTGTTTTGTTTCGCCTGCCTTATTTTTATAAACGTTAGCTAAAATATCGGTTGATTTTGCATCATTAATATTTTCAGCTCTTTGAATAGATTTTGATCTGCAATAATAAAGGCTCTTTAAACCTTTTTTCCAAGCTTCAAAATGAATTTTATGTAAATCTCTTTTATGAACATCGGCTGGCAAAAATATATTAACTGATTGAGCTTGAGAAATGTATGGAGTTCTATCAGCACTCAATTCAACTAACCAATTTTGGTTTAATTCAAAAGCAGTTTTGAAAACATCTTTTTCTAAATTAGTTAAAAAATCTAGATGGGACACTGAACCTTGATTGGTTGTAATAGTTGACCAAGTCTCCTCATTATTTTTATCATGTTTTTTTAATATTTCCTCTAAGTATCTATTTCTTACATTAAAAGATCCTGAAAGTGTTTTATGCGTGTAACTATTAGCTGCAACCGGTTCAACCCCTGGAGAAGCACCTCCACAAATAATAGATATAGATGCTGTTGGAGCGATTGCAGTTTTATTTGAAAATCTCTCTTGGTAGCCATATTCAGCAGCATCCGGGCAGGCCCCTCTCTCCTCAGCAAGTTCTTTTGAGGCTTTATTTACCTGTTCATGAATATATTTGAATATTTTTTTATTCCAGACTTTTGCCATTACAGACTCCAATGGTATACTATTTTTTTGCAAGTAAGAATGCAAACCCATGACACCTAGGCCAACGCTTCTTTCTCTTTCTGCTGAGTATTTCGCATCTTTGAACTGCTCTGGAGCTCTTTCAATAAAATCCGTTAAAACATTATCTAAAAATCTCATTACATCAGGAATAATATTTTGATCATCTTTCCATTCATCATACATTTCTAAGTTTAATGACGACAAGCAACAAACCGCTGTTCTATCCTTACCGTCTTTGTCTATACCTGTTGGTAAAGTTATTTCGCTACATAGGTTAGATGTTTTAACAAATAAATTTGCAAGCTTATGATGTTGAGGAATTTGTCTGTTTACAGTATCAATATAAATTATATAAGGCTCTCCAGTTTCAATTCTTGCTGTTAATAATCTAATCCATAAATTTCTTGCAGATATAGTTTGTTGAATTGAACCATCTGCAGGACTTTTTAAAGCCCATTGTTCGTCTAATTCAACTGCTCGCATAAATGAATCTGAAACTAAAACTCCATGATGTAAGTTTAAAGCTTTTCTATTTGGATCGCCACCTGTTGGTCTTCTCATTTCAATGAACTCTTCTATTTCGGGATGATCAATCGGCAGATAGCAAGCAGCGGAACCTCTTCTTAAAGATCCTTGACTAATTGCCATAGTTAATGAATCCATAACTTTAATAAATGGAATGATGCCTGAAGTTTTACCAACTTTACCAATTTTTTCACCAATCGATCTTAAATTGCCCCAATAACTTCCTATACCGCCGCCTTTGGCTGCTAACCAAACATTCTCACTCCATAGATTTAAAATTCCACCTAAACTATCTGATGCTTCATTTAAAAAACACGAAATTGGCAATCCTCTTCTGGTTCCACCATTTGATAAAACCGGTGTCGCTGGCATAAACCAAAGATTGCTGATATAATTATAAATTCTTTGCGCATGTAAATTATTATCCGAATATGTACTTGCCACTCTAGCAAAGAGATCTTGGTAGGATTCGTTATGTCCAAGGTATCTGTCTTTTAATGTCGCTTTACCAAAATCAGTTAATTTTACATCTCTGGAACGGTCAATTTTAATGATGATACCTTTCTCATTTTGAAATAATTCTGTTTCATTATTTAATGAAAATAAATCAGGTCTTTTATCTTTGATAACTTCGTTGGTTTTTGGGTTATATTCAGAGACAGCACGTTTTAAGGCCTGAGATAGTATTTTATTCATAAATTGTTATTGTATTTATATTAGGGTAAAACAACTACATGTTGTATACGCTTATCGTTGATACACTATATAAGCAGCAAATCAACAGAACATTTATAGAACTATCAAAAAAAATTGCAATAAAAAAATTAAAAAAGGTTAAGTAATTAAAAAATGGGCCAAAATTTAAAAATTGATCCTTATGGATTTAGAGAATATGACGCTCGATGGTTGTATCAAGAAGGCATAAATTTACTTGGAATCACGAATCTAGGAAAAGGTTTAGGAACACAAATTATAAATCATACAAAAAAAAATAATCCAAGAGTAATTATAGGTCACGACTATAGATCTTATAGCGAGGAAATTAAAAGTGCATTAAAAAAGGGATTAATATCTACCGGATGTTATGTCGAAGACATAGGTTTATCATTATCCCCGACGGTTTATTTTGCGCAATTTAATTTAGATGCAGATGGATTGGCAATGATTACTGCTAGTCATAATGAAAATGGTTGGACCGGGGTTAAGATGGGAATTAAAAAAGGATTAACTCACACACCTGAAGAAATGTTGGAATTGAAAGACATAACCCTTAATCAAAAATTTATAAAGGGACAAGGATCTGAGAAGCAAATAAAAAATTTTCAAAAAATTTACAAAAATGAACTAATTAATAAAAATAAAATTAATAGAAAAATTAAGACAGTGGTTGGATGTGGCAATGGCACAACTGGAATATTTGCGCCTGAAATTTTGAGAGGTATAGGCTGTGAGGTAATAGAACTTGATTGTAACTTAGATTGGACTTTTCCAAAATATAATCCAAACCCTGAGGATTTAAAAATGCTACATGATATTGGAAAAGCAGTCAAAGATAACAAAGCTGAAATCGGCTTTGGCTTTGATGGAGACGGCGATCGAGTTGGAGTAATTGATAACAATGGTAATGAGATTTTTTCAGATAAGGTAGGACTGCTTATTGCAAGGAACTTATCAGCAAAACACAAAAAATCCAAATTTATAGTTGATGTCAAATCTACGGGTCTTTATGCAACCGATAAAAAACTTTTAGAAAATAATTGTGAAACAATCTATTGGAAAACTGGGCATTCACACATTAAAAGAAAAGTTCATACTGAAAAAGCATTAGCGGGATTTGAAAAAAGTGGTCACTTCTTTTTTAGTCAGCCATTAGGTTATGGTTATGATGATGGAATTAATTCAGCAATTCAAGTTTGTCATTTGTTGAGTAATCAAAATAAAATGCTGAATGAAATAATTAACGAATTACCAAATACCTATCAAACACCTACAATGGCTCCTTTTTGTAAAGATGAAGAAAAATATCAAGTAGTTGAAGACCTAGTAAAACAGATTTACATAATTAAAGAAAATAAAACAAAGATAGATAATCAGCTTATTAAAGAAATATTAACTGTTAATGGAGTTAGATTTTCTTTTGAAGACGGTTCCTGGGGTCTAATAAGAGCTTCATCAAATAAACCATCTCTAGTGATTGTAACTGAAAGTCCTACTTCAAGCGAAAGAAAGAAGAAAATCTTTGATTTTATTGATAATTTGTTGCAAAAAACAGGCAAAATTGGAGAATACGATCAAAAAATTTAATTTATGAATAAACCTCTTTGGAGAGCGTCCAAACAAAGAGTTAATGACTCAAATTTATCAGATTTCTTAAAATTTATTAATTTCAAAGAAGATTACGACTTTAAAAAAATTTGGAAGTGGAGTGTTTTAAATCCAAAAATTTTTTGGTCAAAATTTTGGGATTATTCGAAAATAATAGGACATAAAGGTAAAAAGATAATTGAAGAAAATAAAGTTTTTAATAAAACAATTTTTTTTCCAGATTCTAAAATAAATTATACCGAAAATATTCTTAAAAAAAAAAGTAACAATATTGCTATTGGCTTTTTATCTGAAACAGGATTAGAAGAAAAAATTTCTTGGAATGAACTGTATAAGAATGTTTGTAAAGTTTCATTTTTCTTTAAGTCATTAAATTTAAAAAAAGGAGATCGTGTTGCAGCATATGTTCCAAATAAAATTGAAACAATTATATGTTTTTTAGCTTGTGCAAAAAATGGGATAATTTGGTCTTCTTGTTCTCCTGATTTTGGTGAACGAGGAGTGATCAACCGATTTAAACAAATTAAACCTAAAATATTAATTACTAGTGATTATTATTTTTATAACGGAAAAAAAAATAATATCTTAAAAAAAATTCATAATATTTTAAAAAAAATACCCTCTATTAAAAAAATAATAATTTTTCCATATGACTCAAAAACAAAATTAAAAATAAAAAAATTTATAAATTTTCAAAAGATTATTAATAATTCTAAGTTAGATGAAACTTTTGAAAGGTTTGAATTTAACCACCCAATTTATATTCTTTATTCTAGTGGAACTACTGGCAAGCCTAAATGTATTACCCATGGAGCTGGTAATGTTTTAATTGAACATAATAAAGAGTTTATTTTGCACTGCGATATTAAAAATGATGATAAATTATTTTATTTTACAACAACTGGTTGGATGATGTGGAATTGGTTAGTCAGTGGACTTGCTACAGGATCAAGTATTTTTTTGTATGATGGATCGCCTACTTATCCAAAAATTGATACTCTGTTAAAATATTGCCAGGATCAAAAAATTAACCTATTTGGTGTAAGTGCAAAATACATAGATCATTTAAAAAATGAAAATTTTGTTAATAAAAATCTTGATTTGGACTCTATAAAAATTATTACCTCCACAGGATCTCCTTTGGGAGATGAGAGTTTTAAATATGTTTATACCCATATTAAGCGAGATGTACATTTGGCTTCGATATCAGGTGGTACTGATATGGTTGGCTGTTTGGTTTTAGGAAATTTATTTTCCAATGTGTATAAGGGAGAAATTCAAGGTCAGAGTTTAGGAATTGATATAGACGTATTCACTGATCAAGGAGATAGCGCAAAAAATTATGAAAGAGGAGAACTAGTAGTTAAAAAACCTTTTCCCTCAATGCCAGTAAAGTTTTGGGGAGATGCTAATGGTAAAAAATATCATCAGGCTTATTTTACAAAATTTAAAAACATTTGGCATCATGGTGATTTCGTTGAAAAGACCGCAAATAATGGATTCATTATGAGAGGTCGATCTGATACAACTTTAAATCCTGGTGGTGTAAGAATTGGAACTTCTGAAATTTATGAGCAAGTTGAAAGTATTGATTTTGTCACAGAGAGTTTAGTTGTCGGTCAAAATTATAAAGGAGATGAAAGAATTATTTTGTTTATAACTACTAAAAAAAATAAAATTCTAGATAAAAAAAAAATCAAAATAATTAAAAATACAGTTAGAAGAAACTGTTCTCCTAGGCATGTACCCGCCGTGATCATAAAAGTTCCAGAAATTCCAAGAACTAAAAATGGAAAAATAGTTGAGCTTGCTGTCAAAAAAATAATTAATGGTGAAAAATTAAACAATAAAGATTCAATAGCAAATCCAAAAAGTTTAAATTTTTTTAAAAATTTAAAAGAGCTTAAATAGATTATCTCTCAACACACATGGCAATGCCCATGCCACCGCCAATACATAAAGTTGCTAAACCTTTATGAACATCTCTCTTAATCATCTCGTGAATTAAAGTAACCAAAATTCTTGTGCCTGAAGCTCCTATTGGGTGCCCAATTGCTATAGCTCCACCATTTACATTCACTTTTTCCTCTGGAATATCTAATATTTTTAATACTGCAATGCTTTGTGCTGCAAATGCTTCATTAACCTCAAAAAGATCTAAATCTTCTATAGACCAACCAGCTATCTCTAATGCCTTTTTACAGGAGGGAATTGGACCTGTGCCCATTAAAGCAGGATCAACTCCACAGCTAGCCCAGGATTTTATGGTAACTAATTTTTTTAACTCCCTTTTCTCAGCCTCAGCTGAAGACATAAGAATAACTGCAGCAGCACCGTCATTTATTCCTGATGCGTTACCGGCTGTAACTGTTCCATCTTTTTGAAAAACTGGTTTTAATTGAGATAGAGCTTCTAAAGATATTCCGTCTCTTGGATGTTCATCTTTGTTAAAATCTATTTCAGAATTTTTTGATTTTATTTTAAAATTAATAATTTCATCTTTAAATCTATTTATTTTTTGTGCATTTAAAGTTTTTGTTTGAGAGCTAAAAGCAAACTTATCCTGCTGTTTTCTTGTAACTTGAAACTTGGTTGCAACATTTTCAGCTGTTATTCCCATATGGTATCCATTAAATGCATCCCATAAACCGTCTTTCATTAAAGTGTCTGCTGAGGCAAGTGACATGTTTTCTTGACCGCCTGCAATTACAATTTTGGAATCTCCAGCTTTAATACTTTGAAAACCAGATGCAATAGATCGTATTCCAGAGCCACAAACTTGATTGACGATGTAAGCTGGCTTTTCTTTTGGTATTCCAGATTTAATAGCTGCTTGCCTAGCTGGATTTTGACCAGCACCTCCTGTAAGCACTTGTCCCATAATAACTTCGTCTACTTCATCACTTTTTAATTTACATTGTTTAATTAACTCAGAAATTACAGCTGAACCAAGATCTTTAGCTGAAATATTTTTTAAAGATTTCCCAAGAGTGCCTACTGCTGTTCTAAGTGCTGAGGTTATGACAATATCTTTAATATTCATGACGTAATTCTGTTATCTTCTTATTCATATTCTATTTAAAAAAAAATTAATTAGCTACTATGAAATCTAAGTTTTATTTATAGATTTGTGAAATCCTTTTATTTAAATTGCTTTCAATTAAAGTGGTTTTAAATTTTTAATTTAAACAAATTGATGTAGAATTAAATTGTGAAAAAAATTTTAACAATAATAGTTTTGAGCTTATTTTTTTTTGAGATAGCTCAATCAGCATCTATTGAACTGTCAGAAAAATTAATTGAAAAGTGTACAAATAAACGCTTTGAAAAATTTTTTAAAGATGATCCCATTAACTTATCTTTAAAAGGAAAAACTATAAAAG
>Ga0169931_10003750_pt1 | contig 23959 bp, 15 predicted proteins | sample Kivu_15m_20L_FD_129675 | JGI IMG/M metagenome (GOLD analysis project Ga0169931, IMG submission 129675) | Freshwater microbial communities from Lake Kivu, Western Province, Rwanda to study Microbial Dark Matter (Phase II) - Kivu_15m_20L... | ecosystem: Environmental > Aquatic > Freshwater > Lake...
CCTGGGAGGGTGCTTCTGGCGAGCGGTTTAGTCGGCTACAGCCAAATGGAATTAAGCAATCCCCATGCCACTTAATTGTCATCCGGCATTTCGGCTGTGCGGACGACGAAAAAAACTTTTCCGCCAAATCATTTCCCCGCTTTTCAAGGCTTTTTTTCGTATTTTGATTTTTTTTCCGGCGGTTTATTTTCGCGGTAACAAGTTTAGCGAAACGTTGACGAGCGTAAACACATGTTGCCAACAGACTGTGTGAGTCCGGCAGAGCTCAGGGTAAACATTGGGAGCATTTTAACTGTAAAGCCGATGCTTGAGTTCGCAAAAATCTATGCATCCGACGTATTAGCTCGGATTTACCGACGGACCGGGGAATCCTGGTGTTTTGGGGGCTTTGGGGCCTTGTGTCGGCTGGCAGTAGTTTTGCAGCGCGGCAGCTCCGGGTTGCCCGGGAATCGCGGGCCATTCCTTCAGGAGCTTTTCATTTCGGGGAATGCTGGTAAAATTGCGAAGCGTGGCCTGCTGCGTCCCGGTCGAAGGCGGGGGGGCTGCGCGAGTTCCGGAGGATTTGCGTGATTTTCCGGGATTGGCGTGAAAGTGTATGAAAGTTGTCTGGCCATCCCCCCGGTTCCGGCAACAAAGGCGACAGTCGAATTTTCTTTATTTTTCCCGAAAGGCTCGTCATGCTTCGCTCTGCGTTCCGTCTGCGCGATCTGACAGTTGCCGCCGCGATGGCTTTGGCCACGGCAACGGCGGCTGCTCAGGACGCAGGTCCGCCACCTGAATACCCTCCCTTCGCAAGGGTGCTGGAGGGCTACGAAAAGGTCGTCACGAAGGCCAACATCAATTCGATGTACACCTTGTACACGCGTGCGAAGGACGGCCAGATGTACGCTGAACTCCCGCGTGACTTCCAGCAGCGTAAATACTTTATTGCCACAACAGTTGCGTCTGGTGAGGAATACGCGGGGCTGCAGGCTGGTGACATCTACGTTTACTGGCGTCGCTACGACAAGCATCTGGCCCTGATCGCCCCGAATATCGACATTCGTGCTCAGGGTGAACGAGAGGCAGAGGCGTCTGTGAAGCGGCTCTTCACCGACCGCGTGCTGATGGAAGTTCCGATTATCACCATGGGACCGAACGGTGGTCCGGTGATTGACATCGACCAGATGCTGCTCAACCCGGATCCCCGCTTCAGCATCGGACCGGCGACTTTCAATCCGACGCTGACGCAGCGAGGCATTGTTTCGATTCGCACGGCGAAGGCATTTGAGAATAACGTGGAGATCGCCTTCGAAGTTCCGGCCCCTGACGGAACCTTGAAGATCCTGCATTACTCGATCAGCAACATCCCTGACAACACGGGTTACCAGCCTCGAGTGGCTGACAGTCGCGTTGGGTTTTTCACAACCAGCTATTCAGACCTGGCGAAATACGACGACCGGGAAACCCGCGTGCGATTCGTGAATCGCTGGATGCTTGAAAAAGCGGACCCCAAGCTGCAGCTCAGTCCCCCGAAGAATCCGATTGTGTTCTACATCGAGCACACGACTCCCGTGCGATATCGTCGTTGGGTGCGGGATGGAATTCTGGCGTGGAATGCGGCGTTCGAGAAGGTTGGAATTGCGAATGCCGTCGAGGTTTACTACCAGGACGCGGCATCGGGTGCCCACATGGACAAGGACCCGGAAGATGTGCAGTACAACTTTGTCCGCTGGCTGAACAACGACGTGGGCACGGCGATTGGCCCCAGCCGCGTGCATCCTCTGACCGGCCAGATTCTTGATGCGGACATCATCCTCACCGACGGCTGGATTCGTCATTACCGCAAGCAGTTCAGCGAGGCGTTGCCGAAGATCGCAATGGAGGGCTACGGTCCTGATACGCTGGCATGGCTTGCAAAGAATCCGCAGTGGGACCCGCGCGTACGCCTGGCTCCGCCATCGATGCGGCCCGTGATTCAGCAGCAAATTGCTCGAAATGCAATGCTGCCCTACGCAGGCCACCCTTTGTTCTCTGCCGGCACAGCGGTTCTGGGAGACGATGAATTTGACGGTCTGAACCGCTCCAGCCAGGTGAACGGTCTGTGTCTGGCCGCTGACGGTCTGGCAATGGAAGTGGCACTCGCACGAATGACGTTTGATATCCTCGGCGGCCTCGCACAGCAGGCTCCCCAGGCGGCCGCTGGCGATAAGAAGCCGGAGCCACCCAAAGAGCAGCAGCTGGACGGAATGCCGGAATCCTTCGTTGGTCCGCTCATCGCCCACCTGGTTGCTCATGAAGTCGGCCACACCCTCGGACTGCGTCACAACTTCAAGGCTTCCAGCGTCTACACGCTGGCTCAGATCAACAGCGACGAAGTCAAGGGCAAAAAGCAGCTCGCCGGGTCCGTCATGGACTACATCGGCACTAACATTCGGCTCGAAGCCGGAACAACTCAGGGTGACTACTGCATGACCGGTGTTGGTCCCTACGATATGTGGGCGATCGAGTACGGTTACACCAGCGGCGACCCAAAAACGGTGCTGACACGTGTAGCAGAGCCGGAGCTGGCATTTGCCACCGACGAGGACACTGGTGGCCCCGACCCGCTGGCTCGCCGCTACGACTTCTCCAAAAATCCGCTCGACTTTGCCAACGAACAGATCAAGCTGGTCAATCACCACCGCGGAAAACTGCTCACGGACTTCATCCGTGACGGAGACAGCTGGGATCGCATCCGCTACGGCTACGAAATGGTGCTCTCCCTCCAGACTCGCTCTGTTTCCATGATGTCCAACTGGATTGGCGGCGCCCATGTGAACCGCGATAAGAAGGGTGACCCCAACGGTCGCAAACCCATCGAAGTGGTGCCTGCCCAGACTCAGCGTGACGCCCTCAACTTTGTGCTGCAGCATGCATTCCGCGACGAAGCCTTCGGTCTGACTCCTGAACTGGTGACAGCGATGGGGCTCGACAAGTGGTTCGACGACCGTGGTTCCATGAGCGAAGAATCGACCTGGCCGATTCATGACCGCATCATGGGAATTCAGGCGTCTGCGATGACCGGACTGCTCAACCCCACCACTCTGCGACGAGTTTACGACAATGAGTTTCGCGTTCCTGCCGACCAGGACTCCTTCACCCTCCCGGAACTCCTCGGAGCAGTCACAAGTTCCGTCTGGGCCGAGCTGGAGATTAAGGCTGAGGGTCAGTACACGGCACGCAAGCCGCTGATTTCCAGTCTGCGTCGCAATCTGCAGCGTGAGCATCTGGAGCGGCTGATCGATCTGACTCTGCCCGGTCAGGCTCAGGATCCCGCTGGCAAGACGATCTCAACGCTCGCCAGCCAGCAGCTCCGACAGGTTGCTGCGAAGATCGAAGCGGCGCAGGCGGCTGCTGCTGACAAGCACGACCCCTACACCACAGCGCATCTTGCTCAGGCCCGCGAACGCATCACCAAGGCTCTGGATGCCAGCTACATCCTGAATCCAGGCTCCTCTGGCGGTGGCGGTGGACCAACGTTCTTCTTCGGCCGCGAACCACAGCCCATCGGAAGCGACCGGTAACCAGGAACATGTCACCAACGGCTCTCCGGCCCTGCGAATGAAGTTCGCAGGGCCTTTTTTTTGGCCTGTTCGCATCAGCGACGCTGGTCAACTTTATATTGCACAGCGCGGATTTCCTGAATACCGTCCACTTTGTGTTCCCACAGCACGTTTGCTGCGGCTGACTGGTGTGAAACGACAACGACCGGGTCCTTCGCTCGACTGTCCAGTTTCACTGGCACTGTTTCACGGGGACTCAGCAGCAGCAGATCCCGGGAGCTACCGGTGGTCCAGCAGATTACCGGTCCGGAGGTCGCGGCAGCGATCCACGGCTGGTCGCCCGGGCCCAGCAATTCCTCAGGCCGTCCGGCGGTTGAACGATAGACATTCCCTTCGCGTCGCCAGACTGCCATCGGCCGATCGGCGACTGCGGCAAGCATGCCTCCATCCATGGGGCAGGCATTGAGTTTCCAGTGGGCGATACCGGTCTGAGCAGCCGCGGTGAAACTGCGGCCCCCATCTGAGGAACTCAGCAGGTACATGTCGCGATTGCCTTTGAGTGAATTGCGGAAGAGCACATGCAGGTTACGTCCATCCATCACAATGGACGGATGACAGCACTCACAAATGCTTTTTTCCGGATTCGTATAAATCACTTCATTTTTGCTCCAGGTGAGTCCACCATCGTCGGAGCGGGACAGGCAGAGTTCGGTGCGACGATTCCGCAGATCGAGCCACACGCACCAGGTTGCTTCTGCCGGCGAATCAGGATCCTACTGTCCCCCGACCATAGCGTGCAGTCCCTCTCTTGCGGATGCCTCCGCATCATTTACTCGCACAGGCCCCTGCCAGGATTTTCCGTCATCTGATGATCTCCACGCGAGGATGTCACCATCGCGGCCTTTGCCCTGAGGACCACCGATGGCAGTGACGACAAGTGACCCTCCGAGCGCCGTGATTCGTGGGCCTCTGCGCATTCCCAGCGACATATTCGGTACAGAGAAGGCCCTGGTTGGCTTTGAAAAGCCTCCGTCTGCAAGTGAGCGGCAATACCAGACTTCGCCGGATCTCCCAAACACCACATGCACTCGCCCCGACGGGTCAACAGCGCACTGTGGCTGCTGAGGCGCATCGGCGCCCGATCCCGAGGCAATCAGCACGGTCTCCGGCTCTGGGGCGGCCATTGCTGTGACGCTTTGGTGAATCACCAGAAGGGCAGAAACAAACAGGATTCCGAAGGCTGGCATCTGGAACGCCTTTATCAGTTTGGGGGATGAACTGTCATCGCACTCAACGCACCGCCACACCTGAACAGGCTTTGTTTTCGCTTCCATCGCAGAGCAAGGAAGTCTCGTACACGCACTCCAGAACATATTCAGAGTATATTTCCAACGGAGTTGCAGGGCCGTTGCGTATTTTCCTGTCATAGATCCGTGAGTCAGGGGCCAGGCCGCGAGGGCTGGGCTGGCTGTGCACTCGAGTGACTGTTGTTACGCGAGCACATCCTGGATGATGTGTCCGTGGACATCCGTCAGTCTGTAGTCACGTCCCTGAAAGCGGAATGTGAGTTGTTCGTGGTTGAAGCCCAGCAAGTGCAGGATGGTCGCCTGCAGGTCGTGTGGGGTGACTTTGTTTTCGACGACTCCGAAGCCCAGTTCGTCAGTTTGGCCATAGTTGCAACCACCGCGGACACCGCCGCCGGCGAGCCACATAGTGAAGCAGTCGGGATAGTGGTCGCGTCCGAGCACGGCACCGCCGGCGGTGCGTCCTTCCCGGAATGGTGTGCGTCCGAATTCGCCGCCGCAGACGATCAGTGTATCTTCAAAGAGTCCGCGTTGTTTGAGATCGTCGATCAGAGCAGCGATGGGGCGATCGGTTTTGGCCCATTTGTTGGTGAGTCCTTCGGTGAGTCCTTCGCCGGGACCGGTGCCGTGGAAGTCCCAGCCCCAGTCGAACAGCTGCACATATCGAACGCCCTGTTCGACAAGGCGTCGGGCGAGCAGACAGTTGTTGGCAAAGCTGGCCTGACCAGGCTGAGCCCCGTAGGCTTCAAGAGTTGTCTGGGTTTCGCGGGAGATATCCATGACTTCCGGGACAGACGCCTGCATGCGGTAGGCGAGTTCGTACTGGGCGATTCGCGTTGTGGTTTCGGGGTGTCCAAGTTCGGCGGCCTGAAGTTCATTGAGGGTTCTGAGTGCGTCGAGGGATCGGCGTCGAAGCGGACGGCTCATGCCGGGAGGGTCAGACACGTACAGCACTGGTTCTCCGCGCGAGCGGCACTGGACGCCCTGGAACACGGACGGGAGAAACCCACTGCCCCATGAATTTGCTCCGCCGTTGGGCTGCACGCCGTTGCTGATCAGTACCACAAAGCCTGGCAGATCCTGGTTTTCAGTTCCCAGACCGTAGGTGACCCACGACCCCATTGACGGCCGCCCTGATCTGGGCGATCCGGTGTAGAGCAGGAGTTCGGCGGGTGCGTGGTTGAACTGGTCGGTGTTCATCGAGTGGATGAAGCAGATGTCGTCCGCCACCTTCTGGAGGTTGGGCACGGCATCAGAAAGCCACGAGCCCGACTGGCCGCATTGAGTGAACCGTCGGGGGGTTCCGAGAAGCTTCGGGATGCCGGAGGTGAAAGCGAACGTGCGACCTTTCAGGAATTCGTCCGGACAATCCTGGCCCGTGCGTGCCACGAGAGCGGGTTTGTAGTCGTAGATATCGAGGTTTGGCGGTGAGCCCGTCAGGTGCAGGTAGATCACTCGCTTTGCGCGGGCATGGAAAGCCGACGGACGCTGTTCCAGCGGTACCACTGGGTTAATCGCGAGGTCGGCGGTTACCGAGCCGGTGGCAGAACCTGCCATGGCCGACAACGCGATCGCACCCAGTCCAATTCCGGAGCCGGACAGGAAATGTCGTCGAGTAGCGTGCTGGAGTTGCTGGTGGATGTGATTCATGGGAAGCACTCTAAGGGCAGGCGGGAGTCAAACGACTGCGCAGATCCTAACGCTTTGTGCACTGGAAATCCAACATCTTCCTTCGCGGGAGGCGGCGGTCGTGGTTGTTATCTTCGGTACGGCCTGCAAGGCGGGATGTTTCGGCGTAATTCGCAGGTTGAACCATGTCAGCTGGCAAACCGGCCGAATCTTCCGAATTACGGCCCAAAATCTGACTTTTCGGTCGATCTATTGTGGGGCTTCGGCCATCGTCAGGGAATGTGACGCTCCGCAGAAAGGATGTCTCATGCGATTCGTACGGCTTGGGCTCGCGTTTTACGCTGCGGCGTTGTTAAGCGGTTGTCAGTCGCTCCGCAGGCAGCCTCCCGCAACATTCGACGACGTGCGGATTCCCCCGGTCAGGGAGGGTGAGTACTCTTCTGATCGCGTCCGTTCGCGGTACAAAGTGGCGGAAGAAGCTGAAGCTGAAGAACCTGCACCGCGTGGCCCGATCAAGAGCATCGGCTGGCCCCGGCTGCGGGCTCATTCCGAAAAGCCGGCTCCGCAAGCTAAATCCCGGCAAACCCCGGCCCACGCAGTCTCAAATCCGCTCACCGATCGCATGCGGCGACTGTTCCGTTTCTCAAGTGAACCCGAGTGCACCGAAAGCTGCGATGGAAACGCTGCGCTGATGCTGGAATCGCCCGGTGCCATCAGTGAGCCCGCACTGATTCCCCGAGGACCTTCCTCCGTCCGTGCCGACTACGGCAACGGCGGCACCGCTCCAAAAGTTCTGCCGGCTCCGGAAACCGATCTTCCACCCGTCCGCAAACCCACGCCGACTCGCCCCAAAGTCCCCGCAGAACCAGCCGCACCCACCGAACCGGACATGCCTGAGTCAGCAGCGGACCGTGCGACGGCCCCGACCGAGCTTCCTGAATTGCCACCGGTATTCATCCCTCCTGCCAAGCCACCGCGACTGCGGGGTGATGGCAGCCCCGCTGACGGCGAAGCCGTACGACCATCGCTCCCTCCGGTGCTCGTCGAAGACCCCCCGATGCCTGTCCCCACGCTTCCCCCGGTCCCCGATGTTCCCGCCGCCCCTGGGAACGCTCCTCCTGTGCCGGATGCCCCCGTTTTTCCCGATCCGCCAACCTTCCCTCCTGCCGTTGAATCTGAAGCGCCGGTGGCACCCCGGTCCCCTGCTGCTCCCAAGTCCGGCAACTCGTCCAGCAAGACAAAATCCCGGTCCACGACTCCCCGTAAATCCACCACGACAACTCGATCCGCGGAAGACGATGCGGTTCTTGAGGAGCGTTTGAGGCAGTCTGCGGAGCAGGCGCGGGCGAACAGATCGAAGACTGGCGGATCCGGGACTCCGGCTGTGCCCGGCGAACGAGCGACGGCAGGAGACGTCCCCGCAGACCCGCCGCTTTGGCCGAAACGCTTCGGTGGTTCGCCACCGGTGGGTGAGCCGGTCATCGATTCTCCTGCGACTACGGAATCCGGGACGAAGTCCGCCGCTCCGAAGACAAAGCCAGCCCCCGCACCAATGCCTCTGCCGATGCCTGTGCCAGCCCCCGCGCCGACGCCTGAGGTTCCCGCGGACGCTCCACCAGCAATCCCCGGCCTGTCACCGACCATTGATCTGGACAGTGAAATTCCGAGGCCGCCGCGAACTCCGCCGGTCAGCCCGGCTCCGACGAGCTTTCGGTCGCGGTCAGGCAGAAGCATCTGAGTTTGTGTTTGAGCGTCACAATCGCGAGCAGGCTGCGATCTTCGGCACGGGGACCGTCGTTCGGGTTAGAGGATTTTCAGATCCCGCAGTCGGTCGGTCAGCAAATCGACCGTGGTGAACGTGTGTGCCTGGATACCGAGTTTGCGGGCTTCGCTGGTGTAGGCTTCGATGTCGTCCGTATAGAAGCATTCTTCCGGGGGACACTGGGCGACTTCGAGTGCGGCTTTGAAGATACGGTGGTCGGGTTTCATAGCACCGACGCTGTAGGATGTGACGCGTTGGTGCATGTATTTGAGAACGTGGAAGTTCCGTTCGATGAATTCGATGTGCGTGATGCTGGTGTTTGAGAGCAGCACCAGACGCAGGCCGGCATCGTGGAGTTGCTGCAGAAGCGGCACAATGGGGGCGTTGAGTTCGAAGATGTCGGCTGCTGCGTGGCAGACAGCGGAGTGATTCAGTGGCCGTCCGGCACGGTGGGACAGTTCGTTGCAGAAGTCTGTTTCCGTGCGTTCGCCACGCTCCATGTGCCACTGCCACTGATCCTGGAAGAGAAACTTCCTGATGGCGTCCTCTGACAGGCCGGTAACGTCCATCAGGTTGCGACACATCAGGTCGTGAGAAAAGTGCACAAGCACGTTTCCCATGTCAAAGAAGCAAGTGCGAACTGGCATGGTGAAAGCTCGCGCGTGCCGCAGGGACGGCACGCATGGCGGAAGGGGGGAAGCGCCGGACGACCCGCGCGGAGTTCTGAGTGCACGCGTTTTAGCAGGAACAATTGGAAAAAACAGAACAGCTGGTTGTTTCCGGCAGCGACGAATTCTGCTTTCCACTCGCGAAACCGCTGGCCCTGCGGTGAATCTGACGCGTTTTCAGAGTATACTGCCTGAGCGATGAATGCTCCTGTTTTGCCTGCGCGGCTGCCAGATTCCATTTTCTCTCAACCAGTACCCCACCTCCCATGGCTGACACTCGAAATCTGTTCAACAAAATCTGGGACCTGCACACCGTCCGACAACTTCCCGGCGGTCAGACACAGCTCTTCATCGGGCTGCATTTGATCCACGAAGTCACCAGTCCTCAGGCCTTCGAGATCCTGCGGGATCGCGGACTGAAAGTTGCCTTCCCGCAGCGAACGATCGCAACGGTCGATCACATCGTTCCCACAGCCATACAGACTCGCCCGTTTGTTGATGACCTTGCCGAACAGATGATGTCGGCGATCGAGCGAAACTGTGCGGAATTCGGCGTCACGCTGCTGAATCTGACCGACGAACGTCAGGGCATCGTGCACGTCGTAGGACCAGAGCAGGGGCTCACTCAGCCGGGCATGACGATCGTCTGCGGCGACAGCCACACAAGCACTCACGGCGCGTTCGGCAGTATCGCCCTGGGGATCGGCACCAGTAACGTGGCCGAGGTCCTCGCCACCCAGACCATGTTTCTCAGCCGACCAAAGGTCCGCCGAGTGGTGGTCAATGGAGCGCTTTTACCGGGCGTTTACGCCAAAGATGTGATCCTGCACATCATACAAAAGCTGGGTGTTCAGGGCGGCGTTGGATATGCCTATGAATTCGCGGGCACGACGTTCGATGCGATGTCCATGGAAGAACGGATGACAGTCTGCAACATGAGCATTGAAGGGGGGGCTCGCTGCGGCTACATCAACCCGGACCAGAAAACAGTCGACTACCTCCGTGGCCGCCCGGCTGCTCCGCAGGGCCCCGAGTTTGATCGCGCCGCTGCATGGTGGCTCAGCCTCGCATCGGGACCCGACGCCCAGTTCGACGACGAAGTGGTGTTCAACGCTGCCGATATCGAGCCCACAGTCACCTGGGGCATCACTCCAGCCCAGTCCGTCGGTGTCAGCCAGGCACTCCCGCGACTGGCCAACGTTGCCGCCGGCGAACAAAAACTGATCCGCGAGGCGCTCGACTTTATGGGACTCAGCGAAGGTCAGTCGATTCGGGGAACCCGGATCGACGTTGCCTTTATCGGTTCCTGCACGAACTCCAGGATTTCCGACCTGCGTGAGGCGGCGCGGGTGGTTCAAGGTCACAAAGTGGCTGCCCACGTTCGTGCGATCGTCGTCCCCGGCTCACAGTTGGTCCGAAAACAGGCAATGTCCGAAGGTCTTGACCGGATCTTCGAAGAAGCTGGATTCGAATGGCGGGCCGCCGGATGTTCCATGTGCCTTGCCATGAATCCGGATAAGCTGCAGGGGCGTGAGGTGTGTGCGTCGTCTTCCAATCGCAACTTTAAAGGACGCCAGGGAAGCCCCACCGGCCGCACGCTGCTGATGAGTCCTGCAATGGTCGCTGCCGCCGCTGTGGCCGGCTGCGTGACTGATCTTAGACACCCTACCGCTTGAATTCGGATTTGCGATTAGCGGAATTTGTCGAGTTGACAGCGCGAATCAGTTTGGGTTGAGTGTTTTCGTTGGTCTGGCTGCGGTTCACAAGCGTTCGACCGCTATTGCCGCGAAACTCAGCCGCAAGGTTAGGCGGCATTATCCAGCGGCGAACCGCCTCGCCCTCCTGCGTTGGCTGCAGAAGTTCCGCTGCAGCCTGACCCTGAAAAGCGGCAGCCGTTGACACTTCGGACAGTGGCAGAGCGTCAATGGTTTTCGCCGAGGAGGCCAGGGGAGTGAGGCGGCTGGAGAATGCCGACGAAGGCGGAAGGGAATCAGCCAACTGCCGTGACAACAATGCGGCTTGCGTTTTGTTTTCCAAAGCAGGGGAGGCATAAAGACTGGAGAGAATGTCCCATCCAGAGATGTTTCCGCCCATTGCAGTGGCAGCATAGTCAGTTGTAATCCGATCGCGCCTGGCCGTGATTTGAAGCACTGAGGGATATTTTTTGGAGACGAGAGTCAGGCTGTGTTCGGGAAACGTCCAGGACAGCGAATCCAGAGGCAAAGTGGACGGGCCGCTGTATTCGTGGCGGTTGGCTTTGTCTGCCGACAGGCTGCGAAGGAAGGAAACGGGCGGCAAAAGTTGGGAAGATTTTGCCAGTTGAGGCTGCAGGATGTTCTCGATGAGTTGCAGCGAGCCGGCGGCCACTTCTTCCGGTTGGTATTGATCAGCACTTCGGAGCACATCCGCTGCGGGACGGCGGGGCACTTTAAATGACAGTGTGAAAACCGTGGACGTCGATGCGTGCAGCCGAACTTCTGCCTGAACCGGTACAGCGCACGCACATACACCACAGATGGTTAACATCAGGGCAGCAGCGGGAACCGGAACGCGGAGATTGTTCCAGCGAGTCATAAGGAAGCGGACCTATGACCTTTAGCAACCATGCAGGTCATACCAAAAGGAAACGAATGATTTTCTTCGCCATCTTCCCTGAATGCACAGTTGTTTCCAGATTCACTCATTTGACTTCGACGCAAAACCAGCGCATCGTGCCCAGTCTGGTTGACTTGTAGGGGTTGTAACGGTTGTAAGCATGGCAGATTCCATTGAATTCGCTGGAAAAATCAGTTTCCGATGGCTTTCTCTTTGAGAGCAGTTGGCGTAGCTGGGTAACCTGAAACGAAGGATTTCGAGTTACCATCATGTTGAGATTTCCAGGGTATCTGTCATGCCGCGGTCTTTGACCTTCTTCCTGCTGTGTGCCCTCACAGTCATTCTCAGCCCGTTCTGCAGCTCGACGGTGGCTGCGGGTGTTTGCGGTGTTTCCTCGTACGCCTGCTGTCCGCCCCCGGCCTGCGCTACGGCATCCTGCTACACGGCCTGTCGCGTAACGACCGAAACCTGTCTGCAGACCGTCTGCGAAACAGTCTGGGAACCTGAAGAGTGTCAGACAAAGCGAACCGTCTACGAAAATGTCTGGGAAGACGTGCAGACAACCTGCTATCGCACTGTCTCAGAAACAACGTACCGGGACGAGCAGTACACGGTCAGCCGCCCGGTGACGGAAACCGTCATGCGTGAGGAGCAGTGGTATGAGCAGCGTCCGGTGGTGGAACGCCAGTACCGCAACTGCACACGAATGGTCCAGCGTCCGGTCTGGCAGGACTGTGAACGCCGGACGTGTTACACAGTTCTGAAGCCGGTGACTGAAACGGTTCAGCAGGAATGTCGTCAGACTGTGATGAAGTGTGTTTCAGAAACCATCAACCAGGAGCGCTGCTGGACGGTCCTGCGTCCCGAGGTGAGGACTCAGACAGTACAGCGGACGGTCGGAGAATGGCAGGTTCAGAATCAGACGCTGCCTGGTGCGGTGATGCCGCGGCTCGTGTTCGGCCCCTGGGGACCTCAGGTGTGTCCGGTCCAATGTCCGCCGCGTGTCGTTTCACGTCGCGTGTGGTGTCCGAGGGTCGTTCAGCAACAGGTGTCCTGCACTGTCATGGTGCCGCAGATTGTCCGTCAGACGTGTCCTGTTCAGGTGACGAGGTACGTGCCCGAGATCATTGTGCGAAAAGTGCCGGTGACGGTCACACGGATGGTGCCGGAGCAGGTGGTGCAGAAGATCCCGTACCGGGTCTGCCGCATGGAGACAGAGACGATCACGGAGCGGATTCCGTATGACGTCTGCCGGATGGTCTCCGAACGAAAAACTCGTCAGGTGCCGTGTACGGTCTGCAAAATTGTCACGGAAACTCAGACCCGCAAAGTGCCCGTGTGCACAAGCCGCCAGGTGCCGTACACAAGCACCCGCAAGGTCTGTCGCACAGTTCCTCGTGAAGTCACCACAACAAGCACCCGCATGGTCGCCAAACAGGTGCTCAGGCAGGTTCCTGTTACGCGACAGGTGCTGATGCCGGTGACCGTCTGGCAGCCGGCATTCTCGGCCCCGTGTCAGCCCTGAAAAAGTCCCGGCAGCGGCAGGAAGGCTGCTGAATCGGGCTCTGGCGGAAAGATGCTCCGAACCAGCACCTCTCGCAGCTCTTCAAGCCCCTCACCGGTGACTGCAGAAACGCGAATTTCGTCTGTAAAGAGCAGCTCGGAGGACGACGTGCTGCCTGCCATGGCTGCATTTTTTTGAACAGCAGCAGCGGGTACTCCGCAAACCAGATCGCAGCGTGATCGGATCAGGATTCGTACGGGGCAGGCCCGAAACGGATCCCCGATGAGTTGAAGGTTCGGGAGCGGCAGATCGGCGGGAGCCAGAATGCAGGCGGCATCACAGTCGCGGACAAGCCTGATCGTCCGCTGAATGCCCTCCGCCTCCAGCGGCGAACCGGGATTCTCGTGCAGTCCTGCCGTGTCAGTAATGCACAGCACTCGTCCTCCTGCCTGTGTTTCCGCTTCCACGGGGTCACGAGTGGTCCCGGCCACCGGAGAAACGATCGTTCGGGTCAGCCCGCAGAGAGCGTTGAGCAGGGAGGATTTGCCGGCGTTGGGGGGGCCAAACAGACCCACGCGGGCCGGACGCAGCAGCAGGTTCATGAAGGCGTCATGCCTGTGCAGTGCTGAGTGGGCTTCCCTGCGAATCGCCGGGTTGGCTGAGCTCAGCTGTGTCAGCGGTTCAATGAGTCGCCCATCCAGCTGCCGCAGAATCCAGTCGGCGGCCTGCCGAGTTCGGCACAGCGCGAGCGACTGCCGGACGGCGACGGCGATTCGGTCTTGAATCGACAACGGTGCCCCCACGTTTGCTGTGCCGATTTCTGTCTGGTCCAAAACCACGACTCCGGCTGTCACGAGGTCTGTCAGAATCCGTTGCACCGCGGCCGCTCCGCCGTGGCACTGAAGTTCCCAGCGACTGGTGGCCGTGCGAATCAGCAGAACATCCTCGCCCCGCCATTGCCCAAACAGGATTCGATTCACTGGTGCATTGTGGATCGGTGCGTCACTGATCACGGATACACCACGCTGGAAGCCGGACAGGGCGCGGGTAACGAGGTCGGCGTTTGCGAGTTCCAGCTGCAGCACTGCCACCGCACCCGGCCCGTGAGGTGTGAGGCAGCAGACGGTCATTTCTGGTTTTGCGGTTTCGGGGAGCATGAGTCTTTCGGGGAGCAGAACGGAGGGTTGGGTGTGAAAGTGTGACAGTTGTGCTGGTCCGGGAAAAGTGAGGGGCAGATCTTTGCAGGGCCAGCGCCGCAATTTGCAGACTCTGCCTGCAGGTTGCTGGCAGACGGACCAGCCGAACGATAGAGTCTCCGATCAGAAAATCGCAACGCGGCGCAGGATCACGCAGCGGGCCGATTAAACGGATCGGAAAAAGACATAGAAGGTTTCGCAATGTCTGCGACAGCAGATCAGGTTTCAACATCCGTCACCGAGCGGCCGTCTGCCACCCCCGTATTACAGCCGGAAGCGGTTGCCGCGTCCAAGGGACCGCCGCACCATCTCTGCATCTGGCAGGGCCTGGGACTGCCGAATTTCATCAGGCTGATGACCTGGAAACCCGAACTTTCCCGCAGCTGCCTCGATCGGCTCATCTCCTCGGCCATCATGAGCGTTGTCAACTCGACGCTCAACACCGTCGATAAAGCCATCTGGGGGCGTCGCGTTCGCGCTCAGACGATTCAGCACGCTCCGGTGTTCATCCTCGGGCACTGGCGCAGCGGCACCACCATGCTCCACAACCTGATGACACTCAACCCGAAACTCACCTTTCTGAATCTCTTCCAGTGTCTCTTTCCCGGACACTTCCTGCTCACCGAACGTTTCCTCGCGCCTGCCACCGAATTCCTGCTTCCCAAAACACGGCCAATGGACGAAGTGCCCGTGTCCTGGGCCAGTCCCCAGGAAGACGAAGTTGCCCTTGCCGTTGACTGCCTCCTCTCACCCTATATCATGGCCGCGTTCCAGGGCCGACTGGAAGTCTACGAACGCTTCCTCGACCCCGCAGACATGTCCGCTTCAGAACGTCACCGCTGGCAACGCTCACTTCTCAACCTGATTCGCAGAATGGCTGTTCGCAAAGACGGCCGCGTCGTGATGAAATCACCCTCGCACACCTATCGAGTGCCTGCCCTGCTGGAGCTCTTTCCCGACGCACGCTTCGTCTACATCCGGCGCGATCCCAGAGCCGTCTACCAGTCAACGATGCACCTCAGAAAAACCATGTTCGCCGAGAACACGCTCGGCTCCATGAGACCGGATGTCTGGTCCGAAGAAGCACTCTACCTTTACGAAAAGTGTATTCGCAAGTATGAAAACACCAAGCACTTGATTCCATCGGGACATCTTTTCGAGCTTCGCTTCGAAGACCTCGAAGCGTCACCGTTTGCGACTCTGCAGGCCCTCCATCAGTCACTCGGTCTCGAAGGCTGGTCGGAAGCCGAACCGCTTGTTCGTACCGAATGCGAAAAGCTGGCAGGCTATCGCAAGAACGCCTACAGAATGCCCCCGGAAACTCGTCAGCTTGTCGAATCCCGTCTCAAATGGGTCTTTGACCTCTACGGCTATCCCCTCAGTTCCGAAGAACGCCCTGGCGGCTGACTTCCTCGCCCGACTCCGCCACGATTTCTCAGTTCGACAATGGCCTCGCTGAACGCCATGAGGGCGGATCCAGAGGTTTCGTGGCAGCAGACTTCGTTGATTGCACTCCCGTCCCGGGTCTGGTGGCATCCAAAGTCTTCGCCGACGCCGGCTGCCGCAGGTCGTCATTCTGCTCGCCCTCCACTCCCCGCACGCCCCTCAGTCTGGATTCCCGAGGCGCCTCTTCGGACCAGCTTGCCCGCTGTATCCCCGAGCTCTGCGGCGCTACATTTCCTGAACCCTTCGCACCCGCCCGACTTGCCGATCGCTCCGGGGACGATGTCGCTCGACCTGCCGCCGCATCGAGCGACGCAACCGGCGACCGTCTCGACGTTGGTACCTCAGCGACATCTCGGGTTGCGCCCCCATCACTCAGATCCATTGCGGCCAGCAATCGCCGCGACTGATCTGCTGTCTTCTGGTCCGGGTGCATGGATAACGCCTGCTGCAGCCACTCCGCAGCTTCCGAATCCTCGCCCTCCTCATGCAGCAGATAGCCGATGTTGTAATGCGCGGCTGGACCGCCGACAGCAAAGGTCAGGTGCGGCAGCGCCTGTTCCAGCAGCCCGTTTCTGGCCAGCGCGATTCCAAGCTCGTATCGGCAGGTCTGGTCGTGCGGTGATATTCGGCAGGCCTGTTCGAACGCGACTGTCGCCGAATTCCAGTCCTCCCGCTGCGAATACAGCTGGCCCAGCTCCAGTCGAATCTGTGTGTTGTCGGGATGCTGGCTGGCCAGTTTCTTCAGAATTTCTTCGGCCTGCTCAAATCGCCCGGTGGTGTTTTCCACCCGTGCGAGTCCGATGTGTGCCTCAATGTTTTCCGGGTAGGCGACCGTCAGCTCGCGATAGCGTCGAAGTGCCTCGGAGTATTCCCCAACGTCCTCCTGATACCGCGCCCACGACAGCAGCGCCTTAGGAGTGTTTCTTCGAAAGGTCTTCTGAGCCTCGCGGAACTCCGGACTCAACTCCTCAACTGCCGTACCCTCCCCGCGACCGGAAAACAAACCCGTCACACTGCTCCCCGCGCCCATCTGGCAACCACTGCTTCCAGCCAGCGTCAGGGCCGTGAATAATGCAACCAAAGTTTTTCCGGACACGCCACACCTCCTGCACGAAACGCAACTCAGGCGGAAGCTCGAAAACCCGCCCCCACCTCCCTCACTCATCGGCAAATCCCGCGCGACCGGAAAAGTGAACCCAGACCCTTTCAATCCCCAAATCCCGGATCCAGCCCGTCACCCGCTGACCTGAAGCAGGATCTGCCGATGCGCATCCGGCGGCTCTCACTTCGCGTCACTGGATTTGCGACGCCGCCTGAGCGACTGCGTCGCTCGGTACCCGTACTCCACCGCAAACCAGTCCGCAAACTGTTCCCGGCGACGGAAATTGGTGTTTCTCTGATCGTTCACATGCCCAATCTCATGAATCAGAACGTTGTTCAGGTAGTAATCGCGGATCGATTCTGCTGTCCAGCAGAGTCGCCACAGCGAATCGGACTGTTCCCAGCGACCGCCGAACATTTCGGTTTCAATTCGCTGAGCCGGCCGCGGCTCGCACACATAGTACTCCTGCAGGGATTCTTCAATCGGGTACAGATACACTGCCGTGCCCCACTGCATTCCATAGCAGGGAAACAGTCGCCGCTTGCGAGTCATCCGGCTCAGCTGCACCACGTCAATGCTGTCACAGTATGGCTCGGGGAGTTGCAGCACACGCTCGCGAACATCCTCGGCAGTCACCGGATGGACATAACCAGTGCCCGCCGGCTGCACGATCACTCGCAAATGAGAATCCCGACTCCCGGGCTCTCGCCGAACCGGTTCGTGCCAGCATTCCGGCGCATCAAAAGCGCGGCCCACCGCCAGGCCTCGACCGCGATGCTGGTGCAGCGATGCCTTGCGGCGACCACCCGCCCGCCGCGCGGAAAGCGGCGGCCGAGCAGCCTGGCGACCGCTTTGGACCGGATGACCATGTGAAAGTCTGGAATGCTGCATAGTCACACCTGCGGACAAGTCCCGCACGAGCAGGGAAATACCCGATCAAAATGAGCGTGTTCAGCTGGAATCCTTCCATGAGTCACCACCTCAGCGAATGCCACGCCGCAACAGGGGTGTAATCCCCCTCGCAGTCGGCTGCGCAGCCGTGTTTGATCCTATGCAGACGAGCCAGCGGAATCCAGAACGGAGTTGTAAGTCACTTCAGGGAAACGGGTTACGAAATTTCTCCGGAAGCCGCTTTAAAGCGCTCCAGGTCATCGCGATAACTGAAAACCCAGCTGCCGCCGGGTTTTCAGCCACGAATCAAAAAACTCGACCCAGACGACGCAAAACCCGCGGATGCCCAAAAATTCCAGAGACGAGTCTGCCGGTCGTAACGATTGCAGCAAAAGCGCCGCCGACGGTCTCCTGAACTGGCCCGATTACCCGCCGCCTGCGGCTTTCGGTCCGGGGCGACACTGGGCGACAATGAGTAATCTTTCTACTTTGAGCAATTCGCTGCCTGTCAACTCAAAAAACCACCTTTTCCAGGATTCCCTTCCCCGAACCGGTCTGAACCCCGATTCAGGGCTTGACTCCTGCGCCGAAGCAAATAGGCTGCTTACAGCCAACCATTCCGTCCGTTCGAATTCCTCATTCGATTCGCTTCTCCAGCCGGCCGGGAATCAACCAACCTCAGCCTGACACGAAGTCTGGCACAGCCTTCCAGGCAGGAGATCTCCTATGCAGTGGTTACGCTCGTTCACACTCTTCGGAACTCTGCTGGTACTCGCAGGACAGGCCACAGCCGGAATCGTCCGTGTGGAAGTCGGACCGGCGACTGATGGTCAGGTGGCCATCCGCAGCCGCGACGCCCGCCAGCAACTCATTGCCACTGCTGTTTACGAGGACGGCACGCTTGTGGACGTCACCCGCGACGCCACCTGGACCATCTCCGACCCCGCGGTGCTCGCCGTGGACCCCACGGGCCTCGCAATCCCCAAAGCTGACGGAAACGTCGAAGTCACTGTGGCGATCGATGGCAAATCAACGTCTCTCAAAGTCGCCGTGTCGGGCTTTGCCAGCCCGCTGCCAGTGAACTTCCGCAACCAGATCGTCCCCATCTTTACAAAGCTGGGCTGCAACGGGGGCGGTTGCCACGGCAAATCCGGCGGGCAAAATGGCTTCCGTCTGTCACTCCTCGGTTTCTACCCCGAAGACGACTTCGAATTTCTCCGTAAGGAATCCCGCGGCCGCCGCATCTTCCCCGGTATGCCCATCGAAAGCCTGCTCCTGAAAAAAGCCGTCGGACAAAGCCCTCACGGTGGCGGCAAACGATTGGAACCCGGCAGCTACGAATACAATCTGATGGTCCAGTGGATCGAACAGGGTATGCCATGGGGCACCGACCAGGATCCTTCCGTTGTCTCCATTCGCTGTGAGCCCGAAGCTCGAGTGCTCACCCGCGGCGGCAAACAGCAGATCGCCGTCATCGCCACCTACAGTGATGGATCCACCGAAGACGTCACACGCATGGCCCTCTTCGAACCCAACGAAGCCGAACTCGCCGAATCCTCCATCACCGGTCTTGTCAGTACCCTCGACCTCTCCGGCGAAGTCGCCATCATGGCCCGCTATCAGGGACAGGTATCCACCTTCCGCGCGACCATCCCCCTCGGCGCTGACACATCACGACTGCCCGAACCAGCCAACCTCGTCGATCAGGCCGTCTTCAACAAACTGCGACTGCTCGGAATCCCGGCGTCCGAAATCTGTGATGATGCCACCTTCCTCCGTCGCGTGTCACTTGACATTACAGGCGTCCTGCCGACCGACGAAGATGTTCGCACCTTCCTCGCCGACACCGCCGCAGACAAACGCGATCGACTCATCGACAGACTCCTCGACGGTACCGCATACGCTGATCACTTCGCCAACAAATGGAACTTTGTTCTTCGCAACAAAAAGGAAAATGGGGAAGACGGCCCCGGCACACAACTCTTCCACCGCTGGATCTGGTCCCGCATCTACGACAACGTCCCCTACGATCAGTTCGTCCGCGAAATCGTCACCGCCTCCGGTGACCCCCAGATCAATCCCGCTGTCACGTGGTATCGGGATGTCGACAGCGTTGAAGAACAGGTCGAAGACACCGCCCAGCTGTTCCTCGGACTTCGCATCCAGTGTGCCCGCTGCCACCATCACCCGTTCGAGAAATGGAGCCAGGATGATTACTACGGCATGGCCGCCTTCTACAGCCGAGTTGGCAAGAAGGTGATTCCCAACGCCAGCGGCAACATCCGCGATCGCCGCGTCTTCCACAACGAAGGCGTCGCCTCTTCCAGCAATCCCCGCTCAGGCAAAGCGATCCGCCCGACAGGTCTCGGATCACCAGCCTACGAAGTCGCTGCCGACCAGGATCCCCGCGTAAAGCTGGCCGACTGGATGACAGACCCACAAAATCCCTTCTTCGCTCGCTCCGTCGTCAACCGCTACTGGAAGCACTTCTTCAGCCGCGGAATCGTCGAACCCGAAGACGACATGCGTGCCACCAATCCACCTTCCAACCCGGAACTCCTCGAAGGACTCTCACAACACTTCATCAAATCCGGATTCGACCTGAAGGAACTCGTTCGCACCATCTGCCGATCACGAACCTATCAGCTTAGTGCACTCCCCAATGATTACAATGCCAGCGACAAACAGAACTTCTCTCGCTACTACCCCCGACGTCTCGGCGCCGAAGTACTGTATGATGCGTTTCACCAGGTGACTGATACCTCAGAAAACTTTGGTGGTGTCCCCGCAGGCACTCGCGCAATGCAGCTGGCCGATGCTTCCAACGCGACCTACTTCCTGCAGGTATTCGGTCAGCCCCGTGGTGACACCGCCTGCGAATGCGAACGCAGCACCGATGCCAACCTCGCTCAAAGCCTGCACCTGCTCAACGGCCGCGAAATTCAGGACAAAATCGCTCGCGATAATGCCCGCACCGCGCGACTGGCTACCGATGCCAACCGCTCCCCGGAAGACCGCGTCCGTGAAATCTATCGCTGGGTCTTCGCCCGCGAGCCCGCTGCTGATGAACTTGAAGTCGCTGTCAGCTATATCAAGCGACACGCTGATAACCCCCGTCGCGGCTTCGAAGATATTGTCTGGGCTCTGATCAACACCAAGGAATTCCAGTTTAACCACTGACATTCCGGACGCGTCTCCTGCGTTCGCCCGGCAGGCCTCGCCCTGCCGGGCGAACGCTCTTTCAACGCAGACGCAACGTTCAGACCACAACCGCTCAGACCACTGAATTGTTCATCGTTCCCAGCCACTCTCCCCGCGTGCCAACTCCCGCCCTTTTCCGCCCCTCGCGCCTCCACGCCCGCTCACCATCGGAATGCTTGCCATGAACGGACGCCGTGTCCCCACCGCTGCACTGCTCACTGTCGCTCTCTCGCTCTGGTGCAGCACAGCCTCCGCCCAGCTCCCGCAGACTCGCATCACGTCCCTGTTCCCCCCCGGAGCTCAGCGCGGTGCAACTCTCGAAGTGGTCGTCGGAGGTGGCACTGATCTGGACGAAGTTGACCAGCTGGTCTTCAGTCATCCGGGTATCACCGCAATCCAAAAGCGGGACGCTCAGGGTAACCCGGTCGCCAACACCTTCGTTGTCACTGTGGCGGGTGATGTTCCCGGTGGACTCTACGATGCCCGGGTGCGCGGCCTGTTTGGTGTCAGTAACCCACGTTTGTTTCGCATCGACGCCCTTGCCGAAGCCGCTGAAGTCGAGCCCAACAACGCTGCCGCACAGGCCACTCCGCTGCCGCTCGAAACAATCGTGAATGCACGGTCAAACGGGGCCGCCGATGTCGATTTCTACCGGATTCCGGTCAAGGCCGGGCAGACAATCTCCCTCCGTTCCGAAGCCGCCCGACTCGATTCCCCGATGCAGCCGCTCCTGCAGCTGTTTTCCTCCACCGGCCGACGTCTCGTGGAAAGTCGCCGCGTATTTTCTCAGGAGGCCGCTCTCGCCTGGTCCGCCACTGCCGATGAAGAACTGGTGCTCCGCGTTCAGGATGCCGTTTACGGTGGCGGTGATCAGTTCGTGTACAGGCTCTGCGTCGGCACTCGGCCGCTCGTGGATTGGGTGGAACCTGCGTTTGTGGCGGCCGGTGCCACTACGGAAGTCACCGTCTTCGGGCGACACCTGGCTGGTGGTGAACCCACAGACCTGAAGATCGCCGGGCAGCCCGTGTTTCGGCTGAAATCCAGCGTTGATCCCGCGGCCGGTCGCAGCCCTGTCGGAGCGGTCGCCGCTGCCGCTGCGGCTGACTCATTCTGGTGGAACGGCATTGACGGTAATCTCGTTCGCATCGGTCGCAGCCAGCTTCCCCCGGCCACTGAAACCGCGGCCGCACCCGAACAAACTCTTACCCTCCCCGCCGAAATCAGCGGCGCCTTCGCCGAACGATCTGACGAAGATATCTACCGATTTGACGCAAAAAAAGGTGAAGCATGGGTCATTGAAGTCTCCGCTGGTCGTCTCGGCTCCATCGCCGATCCACTGCTCATGGTCGAAAAAATCAACACCGCGGCGGACGGAGCCGTGACCTACGCCCGAGTCGCCACGGAAGACGACGACAAGCAGAATCCCGGTGGTGCCGACCTGCCCACTCTCAGCGACGATCCGTCATTCAGACTCGATGTGCCTGACGACGGCAGCTATCGCATCCGACTCCGCGACCGCTACAGTGACGCCCGTGGTGATGCCCGCCTGCAGTACCGCCTTTCGATCCGCCCGCCCAAAGCGGATTTTGCACTTGTCGTCTTCGATGCCTTTCCATCGGCCGACGGCAAGGCTCCGGCAACCAGCGGAGCACTCAGCCTTCGTCGCGGCGGCAGCTACGAACTCACCGTTTACGCATGGAGATTTGACGGTCACAACGAACCCATCGAACTCACTGCTGTTGGCCTGCCAGCGGGTATCACGGCCCGCCCCACCGTGATCGGTGCAGGACAAATCTCCACTCGACTTGTGCTCACTGCCGCCCCCGACGCCGCTGAACAACTCGCCCAAATCTCCATCGAAGGCCGCAGCGGACCAGCAGATGCGTCGCTCGTTCGTGCCGCCCGCACGGCCACTCTCGTTCACGACGCCCTCAACGGACTCCCACGCACCGCCCGGCTCTCAGAATCACTCGTCGCCGGAGTTATGAAGGACGATCAGCCGTTCTCAATCATCGTTGATGTCGCCGCAGCCGACTACAGCCAGGACCAGCAACTGCTCGTCCCGGTGAAGCTCATCAAACGCAACGGATTCGATGGCAAGGTGGACCTCACCTTTTATAATGTGCCTCCCGAGACCGATGCTCCGGCCTTTGCCATAGAACCCGGCAAGGATTCCGCCGTCGCCCGCATCTACTTCAAGGAAAAGGCCCCGGTTCTGCAAACCACCATGCTGCTCCATGGCACGTCCACCGTACCATGGCGACGCAACCCATGGCTCGCCGAACGCGCCAAAGCCAAAGCCACCGAAGCGGAAGCTGCCGTTGTCGCTCAACAGGCCAAAGTCACCACCGCCGAAGCTGCTCTCAAGGAACAACAGGCCAAAGCCACACAGCTCGCCGCCGACGTAAAGAAACTTGGCGAAGATCTCGCAGCCTACGCCGTTCAACAGCAAAAGCTCAAGGAAGACTTCAACAAAGCAGTTGCCGATCAGGCCGCCTCTCTCGATGCCGTTTCCAAAGCCCAGGCACAAGCCGCCGCTGTTAAGGCCTCCGCAACCACTCCCCCGGAAGAACTGAAGGCAGCACTCACCGCACTTCGCGAATCCGCAAATGCTCTCGAAGCAGCGGCGGCCAAAGTTGAGCAATTCACGAACGCTGCAGCTGAGGTCGCAAAGGCAGCCACCGCCGTTAAGGAAATGGAAGCCACGAAGACTAAGGAAAAAGCAGCCGCGGAAGAGCTTGTCAAAACAAAGATGAAGGACGTCGAAACCGCTCAGGCAATGCTGGCCGCCTCCATGAAGGAAGTCGAAGCCGCCCAGGCAGCCAAAAAAGCGGCCGACGATGCTGCCAAAAAGGCGGAAGATGCCACCAAACCAAACAATGTCAACGTCCGTGCAGTCGCCGATCCCATCGTCGTCCGCATCCACCCTGCTCTCGCAAAACTGGCTGCTGCCGTACCCGATAACGGTGCCGTGAAAAAAGGCGCCAGCATCGCTGTGAAAGTCACCGCCACTCGCAAAGCAGACTACAAAGGTCCCTTCAACGTCAGTCTCGTCCTGCCTCCCGGAGTGACTTCACTGAAGGCAGACGCCGTCCAGATCCCGGCCGAACAGACCGAAGCCACACTCACCATCACCG
>Ga0169931_10003751_pt1 | contig 23955 bp, 14 predicted proteins | sample Kivu_15m_20L_FD_129675 | JGI IMG/M metagenome (GOLD analysis project Ga0169931, IMG submission 129675) | Freshwater microbial communities from Lake Kivu, Western Province, Rwanda to study Microbial Dark Matter (Phase II) - Kivu_15m_20L... | ecosystem: Environmental > Aquatic > Freshwater > Lake...
CGATCGGCGCAGTGCCGCTCGATCTGCCTGCTTCGAGAGCAGATTTTGCAGTGGGCTGCAGCTACAAGTATCTCAATGGTGGTCCGGGCGCACCGGCCTTTCTCTACGTCCGTCACGATTTACAGGGCTCGTTGCAGCCGGTGCTGTCGGGTTGGCTTGGCGACCGTGCCCCGTTTGCCTTTAACGATGATTACGAACCTGCCGCTGGCATCGACCGACATCGTTGTGGCACGCCGGCTATCCTGTCCTACGCTGCGCTGGATGGTGCGCTTGCGGCCTTTGATGAGTTGGAGATGGCACAGATTCGAGAGAAGTCGATCTTGCTGTCTGAACTCTTTATCAGACGTGTCGAGTCTTGCCCGCAGGCTGCAAGACTGACACTGGCTTCGCCGCGTGATGCGCTGCTGCGTGGCAGTCATGTGTCCTTTGCGCATGGGGCGGCGGCCGAAGTCATGCGTCGGCTCATCGAGCGCGGTGTCATCGGCGATTTTCGTCCGCCAGATTTACTGCGCTTCGGTTTTACTCCGCTGTATCTACGCTATGTCGACGTTTGGGATGCCGTCGAAATTCTGGCAGATGAACTTGAGAGATGACGGGCATAAAAGATTGCGGGCATAAAAAAGGGGCTGTGCCTAGACACAGCCCCTTGATCGTCGCCTTGCGTCAGAACTTGTAGCTGACTCGGAAACCCACGGTGCGCGGGTCTGGCATGTTGGCGAAGTAAGCGGTTGGGATACGCAGACCGAGCGGTGAAGCACCAAAGGGGCTGCGCAGGTTGGCCGGAACAAGAGCACCCACCGCGCCAATCGTCTGATTGAGTCGCACGAGGGCCATCGCGTTTCCGGGGCCGCCACCCGCCGATGTGATCTTGTCGTTGTCGGTCGCGTTGTCGACGTAGAGCATCGCCGTCCAGCGTTCGCCGCTGAAGCCGAAGCGCAGGTCGACGTTGGTTGACGCTTCCAACCAGACGGTGTTGTCGTCTTCGATGAAGCGCTTGCCGGTGTAGCTGGCGTCGGCGTTGACGAACCAGTAGCTACCGTTACCAACGGGTCTGCGGTAGTCGACGTTGATCGCCGCAGCCGTCTCCGGTACGTCTTCGAACTTGTTACCGGTTCGATCCAGCTCGCAAGTGGTGCGCGCTCGATTCACGCCCGACTCGACGACGACTGTGGTCACTGGGTTGCAATTACCGACACGGGCAATTTCGCCAGCGCCACCTGAGAGCGTACGGTAGTTGGTGAACTCATACGTCAAGAAGTGGGTGAGGCCTGCCGAGAGGGTTAGGTTGTCGGTGGCACGCCAGGTCGAGCTCAGCTCGAAGCCTTTGAGCTCGCCGCCCTCGGCGTTGGTGATGCGGTTACCGAGCGTGTTGCCGATGATCACCTGCGTCGAGACCTGCTTGTCAGTGAAGTCCTGCAGGAATGCAGCGCCGTTGATCTGCAAGCGACGGTTTTCGGAGGTCCACTTGGCGCCGAGTTCGTAAACTTTGATGCGCTCCGGTTCGTACTCGACGTCATCACGACTTGAGAGACCAAAAGCTGCGATGGTCAGCGTGCCAAAGCCACCTGGTTTTTTGCCGACTGAATAAGAGGCGTAGGTGTTGAGGTTGTCGTTCGGCACCCATTGCACTGTCGCTTTTGGCGTAACGTAGGAATCGTTACGCGTGAACTCTGAGCGACGAATCTCGGGCGCGCCAGAGAATGTCGGCGGGGCGCCGGGCTGAGCAGCGTACGGAATGCTGGCTGTGGCGCGGCAGTCACCGGTAGCACCACAAAGAATGACCGTACCCGGGCCTTGGTTACCGCCAGTCACCGGTCCGTTGATGGTGTTGTCCTCGTCAATGTAGCGCGCCTCACCAATCACGCGCCAACGCTCGCCGATGTCCCATTCGAACTCGAGATAGGCCGACTGATGCTCGACCTTGCGACGCACCAAGGTGGGTACTCGTGCTCGTGCCACATCGTCCATGAACTGGGCGACGTTGGTTTCGGTATAGGTATAGCGGGCAAATGCCGGCACGATGTTGGAAGCGCCCGCACAGGCATAGCTTGGCGCGAAGGTTGGCGGCAGCGGCGGCGCCGTGAACGGCGGGCCGCTTGCGAGTGGACAAGCGACGCCTTTGCCGAACACCGTATTGTTGATGTCGAACTGGTCAGCATCTTCTTTCCAGTATTGAGCGCCCGCAATGATTTGTAGCGGACCATCGAAGTCAGAGGTGAAGCGCAGCTCTTGGCTCAGCTGCTTGGTCTCACCATAGGTCTTGATGTTCTGCATGGTCGTCAGCATGTCGGTTTTGTCGAAGTCGAGGTCGGTAGAGACGTCGGCCTTCGTATAACCGGTGAGCGAAGTGATCGTGCCTTTGGCCAGCTGTATTTCTTGCACGAGGCTGGCGCGACTGACCTGGCGATCGGTGCCCGCGTGGGGCGGCGCCGTCAAAACGTTATCCGTGGTACGCGTGAAATCGGGGTTATACCGCACGGTCAGTTGCCGGCCGCGCAACATTTGTCCGCGGTACGCTGCAACATCCATGTCGTTGAAATAGCCTGCATTACCCGTTGCATTTTCGAAGATGCGCACCAGGTTGACGGCGGGTGCCGCGAGCGCAGCGTTGGCGTCGAGATTGACGCAAGATGGGTCGAGCACCGGTCCTGTGGCGACCAAGTTGGCGCCACCGGCAGGGTTGGCTACGGAGTACGTTCGGCAGCTCGAGGCACTTGCCGGCACCCGAGAGAGCGTGTTGAACGGCACCGTGGCCTGTGCGGGCTGATCGAATTGATCATCCGAATATTCGCCGCGCAACTTGGCGGTGTAGGCCTCGTTGGGCTGCCACTTCAAGGTCAGTGAGCCACCCGTGCCGCGGCCGCCGCCGACATGCTCGCCCACGGCGCCGTTGCGATGGTAGCCGCGTTTATCGAAGTCGTACGCGTTCAGTCGTGCGCCCAGCGTATCGCCCATCGGCAAGGAGAGGCTCGCTTTGACATCGTACTCATCGTATTGCGCGATATCGGCATCAACTTGACCCGAGAATTCTCTCGCGGGGTCAGCCGTCACGTAAGAGATGGCACCGGCGAATGCACTGCGCCCGTAAAGAGCGCTTTGCGGGCCTTTGACGATTTCAACCCGGGCGATATCCACCAAGCGCGGATTGATGAGCAACGAACCACCGGCAACGCCGATGGCTTCGCTCGAAACGTCTATGCCATCAATCAAAGTGGCAACATTGGGTCGGCCGCGCGTCGGCGACAGACCGCGGATCACGATACGAGTATCGTAAGGAGCGATACCGAGATCAAAACTCAAGCTCGGGTCGTTCGCAACCAGCCCTTCGATATCTTTGATGCCGGCACGTTGCAGCGCCTCGGACGTGATCGCCGTGATGGCGATGGGAACGTCTTGTAAATTTTCTTCACGCTTACGCGCTGTGACGACGATTTCTTCCAGAACCGCACCCTGATCCGGTGCTTGTGCCATAGCCGGCAAGGCTGTGACGATGGTCAAAGGTGCGACCCACAAGACGTGCAGGCGCTTGTCTAGCTTTTTCATTTAGACCCCCGAGTCTACTTTTCGATGCAGCGTGTATCCGCTGTTAACTCGGAGTATCTATCACCGTGAAAACAGGTGCTCCCTATTTTCGGGCCCCGGTGTTCGCTACGTGGACAGTAGCAAAATCACCACAATCAGTCCGAGCGCCGTCCAACCGATGATGTCGATATAACGTCGCAGATGCTGTTCGATGGGCGCGCCGCCAAAACGTACCAGAGCCGCAACGAGAAAAAATCGAGCACCTCGACCGATAAACGAGCCGAGAACGAAGGGCAGCAGACCCATCGATGCCGCGCCTGCTGCGATGGTGAAGACCTTATAGGGGATGGGTGTAAAGCCTGCGGCGAAAATCGCCCAGAAGCCGTATTCAGCAAACCAGCTTTCTGCAGTACGAAAATGTTCGAGGTAGCCGATTTGCGTAAGCCACGGCAGTACCGCATCGATCGCGATTTGTCCGATCAAGTAGCCGAGCAAACCGCCGAGTACCGAGGTGAGCGTCGTCAGTGCCGCCAAGCGCAGCCATCGTGGCGGCCGTGCCAGTGTCATCGGCGCCAACAAGACATCAGGCGGAATCGGGAAAAACGACGACTCGGTAAAGCTCACGATGCCGAGATAGCGCTCTGCGTGAGGGTGTCGGCTCCAGCTGAGTACTCGATCATACAAATTCGCAAATATGGCCATGCTGCAAGTTTAGCAGTCGGACTATCGCAATCAGGGTGCGGTCGCTATCTTGTTGATTAAGACTGCGAGTGGTCGCAAACGAGAGTGGGGGACGTATGGCAGGCGGTAGAAAGCGTATCGGCACACCAAATGGTCGCAGCACTCTGACCGAAGAATTGAGTCGGCGTGGCTTTTTGCAGGGTGGCGCGGCGGGCGCCCTCGGATTGACCTTGGGTGCCGGCGACGTGGCACAGGCTGCCATGCAAAAGGGACCTGATGAATTAGCGGTGAGTCGGGATGGCACTTATGCGACGGTACCACTGCTCAAGGACAGCATTCGTTTAGGCGTGATGCAAACGCGGGTGAGACCCGTGGACCCGGCGCAGCCCGAGAAAGGTCGTCGTGAAAATCTCGACCACATGTTGAAATTGATCACTAATGCGCAGGAGTGGAATCCGCCGGCCGACATCCTGTTTTTTCACGAGTTCCCCATCACCGGGTTCAGCTATGACTGGAGTCGCAAAGACATCTTGCGCTTGTCCATCGAATTGCCGGGTGTCGAGACCGAAGCGCTGGGCGTCGCTGCGCGCAAATACAATTGCTACATCGTGTTCGGCTCTTATGTGCGCGACAAAGACTGGCCAGGACATGTGTTGTCGATCACGACGATCATTGGGCCAGACGGGCAAATTCTCGACAAGCACTGGAAAGTGCGCAACATCATGGGTGTGTTTCGTATCGGTACCGCCCCGATCGAACTGATGACGAGCACGATCTACAACTGCCTCGATCGCTTCGTGGAAATGTACGGCGCCGATGCCGTGATACCCGTCACCCGGACGCCGGTCGGCAACCTGTGCACCGGCGCGATGCAACGTGAGCCCGAGTTGTTTCGTGCCATGGCAATCAAGGGTGGCGAGATTTTTCTGCGCACGGCCACGGGCAGTTTCATTCCGGCAGACATGCAAATGAATTCGGTCTATCACCGCGTCTACACCGCGGTTTGCAATAACGCGGTGTCACCGGGCAACCAATTCTTCGAAGAGCCCGGTGGTTCGGGTGGCAGTGCAATTTACGACCCTGCCGGTAATGCGGTCGCGATGGCGCGTAATGAGTTCGAGCAACTGGTTGCCGCAAATATCCCGATCCGATCTTTCCGGGCAAATCATCGTCTGCCGGATTTTGCGTGGGAACTCTATGCGCCGGTCTATTCGCAGTACGTGCGCAAATATCCGCCCAATAAATTTGCCAACGCCTTGCCGGCCGATTTGCGTGAAGCGGGTGCGTGGCTCAATGATCCGAAGAACGTGAACTGGTGACGACTAGAGTGTTCGGATCAGGCCAACCATTCGCGACGCTTGCTGGGCTCAGCGACTCCAACCTGTTTGGTTTGGCATTCGGTGCATTGCAGCACTGGGGCCAGCCAAGATGCCGTCGACGACCACTGCTTGCCGCAGCGCGAGCACCGAAAGGTGCGCCGCTCAGGCGAGTCGCCAGCGCGCCAGCGCGGTTGGACGAGTGGTAGTGAGCTGATCTTCATGACTACTTAGTCGGCAAGGCGCTGCAACAATTTAGTGGTATCGGGCAATCTCGGCTAGGATGAGCAATGCGTCACAGTATTGTGGTGGTAGCGCTGCTGTTGGGTCTCGGTCTGACACCGCCGACGTTGGCTGATACCGATGATCTACGCGAACTCGCGGCACTTTTGGTGGGCGACTATTTTTCTGCTGCGACCGGCGGCGTGCGCGAGGGCCGACCGATTTACCTGCGCATTAGATCGATCGAAGCCCCGAGCGATGCACACTCTGCGCTATATGCCGAAATGCGTCATGACGGTGTCGATGGTGAGATTTATCGACAGCGCGTCTATCTTTTTGAGCGGCAGCAGACTGCGCCGCTGCGGATGCAGGCATTGGTCTTTGAAGATCAGCAGCCCGCCGTGGGCCTTATTGCCGACCCAGCACTTTGGGTGCGTTTGGGCTGGAAGACTCAGCTTGCGCTCGTCGAGGGCTGCGACACCTATTGGGTGCGAGCGCCGGGCGGGTTCGTGGGAAAGGTTGATCCAAAGACTTGCCTGATCATCGGTAAGCGGGGTGACCAACGGCGCATTGCCAGCACAACGCTGATTACCCGCGAGTTCATCGGGCAGTCCGAGAGCGGCTACGATATCGACGGGGCGCGATTGTTCGGTAATGCTGGCGATGAGCTTTACATTTGGCCGAGGGTTCAGTGAAACGTCATAGCGAAGAGTGTCATTGATGAAAAAAGCGCGAACAATTTCCCTGCTTGCCATTGGCTTGGTCGTGGTGGGCGCCGCATTTTGGTATCGCGGGCTCGATGCCGAGACTCGGGGTTTGCTGGCCGCTCTGCCCACCAACGCTGATGTCTTGAGTTGGCGCGACGCACAGCGCCATGCTGCTTTTCGCGCCATGGATCGTTTGCCCCTGCTCGCCAAAGCCAGTGTCATCACGGCGTCGCCTGACCCGTTGGCATTACCATCGGGTGCCGCGCTCGACATCCCGGGTCTTGATGACTATCTGCGGACGCAACGTACAGCGGGGCTCATCATCATTCAGGATGGGCAGGTCCGTCTTGAGCGTTACGGCCAAGACTTCTCAGCTCTAGGCCGTTGGACGAGCTTTTCGGTTGCCAAGTCGTTTACCTCGACCTTGGTGGGCGCTGCTATTCAGGATGGCTACATCGAAAGTTTAGAAGATAAAGTCAGCCGCTATATTCCAGCGCTGCGCGGTTCTGCTTACGACGACGTATCGATTCGGCAGCTGCTCACCATGAGCTCGGGCGTCGCGTGGAACGAAGACTACGAAGACCCTGAGGCGGACGTCGCCAAGTTCAATAAAGCCAAACCAGAGTCTGGCATGGATGCCACGGTGAGCTACATGCGCAACTTGCCGCGTGCTCACCCGCCGGGTTCAGTGTGGCATTACAACACTGGCGAGACCAATTTGATCGGCGTACTGGTTTCCGCGGCCACGGGTAAATCTTTGGCACAATATCTTGAAGAGCGCGTTTGGCACCCGGCTGGCATGGAGGCTGAAGCGACTTGGCTACAAGGCCAGAGCGGTCATGAGATCGCCGGTTGCTGCCTGCAGGCGGCGACGCGTGACTTTGCGCGCTTTGGTTTGTTTGTGCTCGCTAATGGTCGAGTGGGTGGGCGAGAGCTGGTGCCGCCTAATTGGTTTGACGAGGCCGCTCGCAAGCAGATGGAAATCGGTGTCGAAGGTCGGGGTTACGGCTTTCAATGGTGGACCTATGACGATGGCGCGGTGGCCGCGCAGGGCATATTTGGTCAAGGCATCTTCATCGACCCGAGCCGGCGCTTGGTGATCGCGAGCAACTCCAACTGGACACGGGCTACTCTTGGCCCTGAACCGGCAGCGCGTGAAGCATTCTATCGACAAGTTCAGGCTTTGATCGACGCTGAAACCTGATGGGTGAGCCTGCTGTCGATACGCCCAAGCCTTTTGTCGTTCCATGCCGGACGCTGGGCTACGACGCACCGATCCGTTGGTTGCGTCTCGGTTGGAATGACTTACGGCGCGCACCACGATTGACAGCGATTTTTGGCGTCGTCATCGTCCTAGTCAGTCTGGCGGTGAGTGCACTGGCGTGGAAACTCGGACGCTTCGCCTTGTTGGCCACGCTGCTATCCGGTTTCGTGTTCATCGCGCCGCTGATTGCGGTCGGCTTGTACAGCGTGAGCAGAAATCTCGAACGCGGATTGACGCCGCGACTGCTCGACAGTTTTGCACTCGTACGTAGTGTGACTGGGCAGGCCGCCGTCTTTGCATTGCTGCTGCTCGTGGTGTTTTTTACTTGGTCGCGTGCCGGCATGATGGTCAGCGCCTTCATGCCCATCGAGCCTGACAACCTACGGTCATTGCTCGAGTTTCTAGCTGTCGGCTCGGCTTTCGGCACGGTCTTTGCGGCGCTGACTTTTGCTGCGGCGGTCTTAAGTCTGCCGATGATCGCCGACCGTGATGTCGACATGGTCACCGCAGTCGTTTCAAGCATCAACGCTGTGCTGCGTAACAAGTCGGTTATGTTTATTTGGGCTCTATTGATCGTGGGCTGCACGGCGCTCGGCTTTGCAACTTTTTTTGTCGGGCTCGGCGTATTGATGCCGTGGCTTGCTTATTCGGCCTGGCATAGCTATCGCGAAACGCTCGATGCGCAAAGCTGGCCGCCGCTCGATCCGCAAGCGGATGATGCCGCATGATGGCCGCCGACTTTTGGGAGTTTCTCGCAGGTCTCGGCATCTTCATGTTTGGCATGTTTCTGCTCGAAGAGTCGATTCGTAATCTGTCAGGGCGTGCGTTCAAGACCTCGATTCGCCGTTATACCAACACCACGCCCCGTGCCGTTTTGACGGGGACTGTTGCCACTGCCGTTTTGCAGAGCAGTTCTGCAGTGACCTTGATGGTGCTGGCCTTTACCGGGGCCGGAATCATGGCGCTGAAGAATGGTCTTGGTGTCGTTTTTGGTTCTAACCTTGGCACCACATTTACCAGTTGGTTAGTGGCAGCGCTCGGATTCAAGTTCAGTATCGAGGCCCTTGCCATGCCGTTTATCGGCCTTGGGGGTCTTGGTCTTGTGCTCTTTGGTCGTAACGCGCGCGGCGGATCACTCAGCAAGTTGGCCGTAGGGTTCGGTTTCCTTTTTATGGGAATCGATTACATGCGACGTGGGACTGAGTCGCTGATCACAGCTGAAACCTTGCAGTTACTCCCCGACTACGGTGTTGTGGTTTTTGTAGTTGCAGGGTTCATATTGACGGCTGCGTTGCAGAGCAGTTCGGCCAGCATGGCCGTAGTGTTGAGTGTGCTTTTTGGCGGACTGCTTGAGTTTCAAGACGCCGCGGCGATGGTTGTTGGCACCAATCTCGGGACGACGGTCACCGCGTTGATTGGTACGGTCGGTGGGTCGGTCGTGAAGCGTCGCTTGGGCGCGGGACATGTGCTGTTCAACGTGACCTCGGCGGTCATCGCACTGATCCTGTTGCGGCCGATTTGCAGTTTGATTTTCGACGATCTCGGCTTTTCTGCCGACCCTGTGTTGGGGCTTGCGTTGTTTCACACCATTTTCAATTTGCTCGGCTTGGTCATCGCCGTTCCAACTCTGCCGATATTTACTCGGGTTCTCGAAAGACTGATTCCTGAAAGACACGTCAATGCTACCCAGTTCATCAGCAAGACCACGCCAGAGGTTGCGGAAGCTGCGCTGGTGCCGCTTGCCAAAGAAGTGGACGCTCTATTGCTTGCGACCATGAACTACAACGAGCGGGTACTCGGTCTCCATAGATCGCATTCAGTTGCCAAGTTGCCGAGCATCGAGGCGCAGTACGAAGACTTGAAGCGAGTGCAGAGCGAGATCTACGCGTTTGCCGCCAAGTTGCCGGCACAGGAAATGACGGAAGATGAAACGCTATGGCTCAATCGGCTATTGCTCAGCGCGCGAAACGCGATCGCTTCAGCCAAGACGCTGAAAGATGTACGACATGATTTAGCTGAGCTTGAATCGTCGGATAACGCTTATCTGAGTGAGCGCCATCGGTTCTTCGGCCGCAATGCTGAAAATTGCAACGCTGCCCTACGTACGGTCCTTGCGACACCGATAGATCAACCCGATGTCGAGAGCTTGCCGCGCCTTATCGAGCTCATGAAGTTTGTGCTCGATGAAGATTCGGAGCTGATGACGCAGACGATGCAGGGCTTATCGAGCGGGCACTTCAGCGGCGAGCATGTGTCTGTTTTGCTCTCGACTGCGCGTGCCTTCACGCTGTCAGCGCGACAGATTCTGCTCGCAGTGAAAGATGCTCATCTTAGCGCTCGCGATACTGCCGTGTTCGAGAATATCGATATGCACTCGCCACGCCGCACAGTAGCCGACTGACTTGATCGTGCTGATTTAGCGCTTCCAGCTCGGGTCCAGCGCCGGTGACAGCTTGTACTGCTCAACGGCTTTTTTGCTCACTTCTTTGTCGATGAGACCTCGTTCGCTCAAGCCTTGTAGAGCGGCAACGACGATATTTTGGTGATCGACTTCGAAGAATCTCCGTAAATTGGCGCGAGTGTCACTGCGACCAAAGCCGTCGGTTCCGAGCACGATAAAGCGACGCTCTGGTAGGTAGCTTACGATCATTTGCGGCACTGCGCGCACGTAATCACTGGCAGCGATCACGAGCGAGCCCACAGGCAATGAATTTTCGACGTGGCTACTTGCGGGTGACACCGTTGGGTTCAGTCGGTTGGTGCGTTCAATGCTGGCCGCCTCGCGCGCAAGTTCGCTATAGCTTGTGACGCTCCAGACTTCGCTCGCGATTGAAAACTCGTTCGCGAGAATTTCCGCTGCGCTCAGTACCTCGCGCAGGATGGCGCCTGAGCCCAATAGCTTTACCTGAGGTGCGTCACTCGGGCCGAAGTTGGCATAACGATACATGCCGCGGATGAGATCGCTCTCGACGCCGGCTGGTAACGAGGGTTGCGGATAGTTCTCGTTCATCACGGTGATGTAGTAGAACTCGTCGCGACCTTGCTCGATCATCGCACGGGCGCCGTGATCGAAGATCACGGCCAACTCGCCAGCAAATGCCGGGTCATAGGCTTTGCAATTCGGAATAGTCGCTGCGACCAAGTGGCTTGAGCCATCTTGATGCTGCAGGCCCTCACCGCCCAAGGTGGTGCGCCCCGCGGTGGCGCCGAGCAGAAAGCCGCGCGCGCGTTGATCGGCCGCCGCCCAGATCAGATCGCCCACGCGCTGAAAGCCAAAGATTGAATAGTAGATGTAAATCGGCAGCAGAGTGATGCCATGGGCACTGTACGCTGTTGCAGCTGCGACCCAAGATGAGAGGGCGCCAGCCTCGGTAATGCCCTCTTCAAGTAGCTGACCATCGCGGCTTTCGCGGTAAGAGAGCAACGAGCCGGCATCCTCTGGTTGATAGAGCTGTCCGTGTGGCGAGTAGATGCCGATTTGTCGAAACAGACTCGCCATGCCAAATGTGCGAGCTTCGTCGGCCACGATCGGAACCAATCGTGGCCCGAGCGCCTTGTCGCGCAGAAGGTTGCTGATCATCCGCACGACCGCCATGGTCGTCGACATCTCCTTTTGCTCAGCACGCAGTGCGAAGTCAGCATAGCTCTCGATTGCGGGCACTTTCACCGCGGCAGTTGAGCGCGAACGTGCAGGTAGCGCCCCGCCGAGTGCGTTGCGGCGTTCGCGCAGGTAGCGCAACTCCGCACTGTCGTCGGCAGGCTTGCAGAATCTCAAGTTGATGACGTCGTCATCAGAGAGCGGCAGAGAAAACCGATTGCGAAACTCGATTAGCGCCTCGACATCGAGTTTCTTCTCTTGGTGGGCCGTCATGCGCGACTCACCCGCTCGCCCCATGCCATAGCCTTTTTTGGTTTTTGCGAGAATGACGGTCGGGCGTCCATCGCGGCTGCGTGCAGCACTGAACGCAGCATAGAGCTTACGGAAGTCGTGACCACCGCGTTTCAGGGCATCGATTTGCGCGAGGGACATATGAGCCACCAAGGCGCGCAACTCTGGGTCCAAGGCGAAAAAGTGCTCTTGGTTATAGGCGCCGTCATTGGCGCCGAGTGTTTGATACTGCCCATCGACAGTCTTCGAGAATGCGCGTAGCAAGGCGTGATGCTTGTCGCGAGCAAACAGAGGGTCCCAGTCTGAGCCCCACAGAACTTTGATGACATTCCAGCCTGCGCCGGTGAACAGAGCTTCGAGCTCTTGAATTATTTGACCGTTGCCGCGTACCGGTCCGTCGAGTCGTTGCAGATTGCAGTTGATGATGAACGTGACATTGTCGAGACGCTCTCGCGCAGCGAGCGTCAAGGCACCGATTGATTCGGGCTCGTCCATCTCGCCATCACCGAATATGCCCCAGACATGACGCTGCTCGGTATCGGCAAGCCCGCGATGCTGCAGGTAGCGCAGAAACCGTGCTTGATAGATGGCGTTGATCGGGCCGATGCCCATAGAGCCGGTTGGAAATTGCCAAAAATCCGGCATCAACCATGGATGCGGATAAGAGCAGAGACCGTCTCCGTTGCTCTCCTGTCGATAATTGGCGAGCTGCCGTTCGTCGAGCCGCCCCTCGAGAAACGCTCGCGCATAAACACCAGGCGCCGAATGCGGTTGAAAGAAGACCAGATCGGAACCGCCCGGTGCGTCGGGGCCACGGAAGAAGTGATGGAAGCCGACCTCGAAGATTTCGGCAGCCGAGGCGTAGGTGGCCACGTGACCGCCGAGCTCACCGTAAGCTTTATTGGCGCGCACCACCATGGCGAGCGCGTTCCAACGCATGATGGCCGTCAACCGCTCTTCGATGGCTACATCGCCAGGATGTACCGCCTGCTCATCGAGCGGAATGGTGTTCTGGTATGCCGAGTACGGCATGACGTGGGCGATGATGCCGAGTTGTTGCGCCTCTTGCTCGAGCTGCGTCAAGAGATGCAGGCCGCGTTCTCGACCACCTAGTGCGACAGCGCTGCGTAATGCAGTCAGCCACTCGCGCGTTTCTTCGGGGTCATGATCGTTCATGGAATTGTGAGTGTTCATGTTGATCCGCTGAGCTCGTAAGCACAGATGTTTACTGCGCTTGCTAAGTTGAGAGACTCGATTTTTTTCGTGCCTTTGATGGTGTAGGCCAGAGCGCCGAGGTTTTCCAGGGTTTCCGTTGGGATACCGCGTGCTTCGTTGCCGAACAACAGGCAATCGCTCTGTTTGAAAGAGGCCTCGCGTATGCTGCGGCCTTCGGTGTGCAGCCAAGCGATGTTGGAGTAACGCGCGCTGAGGTCAGCCGCAGCCACCTCGGTTTCGAATGGCACATGAAAAATCGCGCCCATACTTGCGCGTATGACTTTCGAGTTATACGGGTCGACACTGTCCGAGGTCAGCAGGCAGCGAAAATTTCCGAACCAGGCGAGGCTGCGCAAAATGGTGCCGAGATTACCCGGGTCTTGAATCTCGAACAGGCATACCGCCCGCTCGCCGGTATCGACGGGCATCGCTTCGAACATGGGCACGACGGCAACGATGCCTTGTGGCGAGCGAGTCTCGGTGATCTGCGCCATATGCCGCGCATTGATGACGTGGGTCGGGAACGGGCTTGTGTGCCGACCGCGCTCGTGGGTCACGTAAAGCTCAGCGTGACGTAACGCGGGGTTGTTGATTGCTGCACGCTCGAGCTCGGCAATCAAGTGTTCGCCTTCGACCAAAAAGTGACCGAGGTCCATCCGGTACTTTTTCTGATGCAGTTTTTTAAGGTCTTCGAACTTCATGACTGCAGACCTGCAATGACAGCCTCAGCAACTTTGATCCCATCAACGCCTGCAGAGAGAATGCCGCCAGCATAGCCTGCACCTTCACCGCAGGGAAAAAGCCCACGCACGTTAAGGCTCTGTAGGCTCTCTGCATCACGTGTGATGCGTAGCGGCGCCGAGGTGCGCGTCTCGATGCCGGTGAGTATGGCGTCATCGCGATCGAACCCGACGATTTGCCGACCGAAAATCGGTAGTGCCTCGCGTATGGCTTCGATTGCAAACGTGGGCAGTGTCACGGCAAGGTCGGTCAACGTCACACCTGGTTTATAGGACGGCACCACATCGCCGAGCTGTGTCGAGGGCACGCCGCGGAGAAAGTCGCCGACCAACTGTCCGGGGGCGGAGTAATCGCCGCCGCCCAACTCGAACGCCACGGATTCGAGATGTTCTTGCAGGGCGATGCCTGCGAGTGGTCCACCCGGAAAGTCGCGCTCAGGGTCGATCCCGACCACGATGCCGGCGTTGGCATTACGTTCGTTGCGCGAGTATTGACTCATGCCATTGGTGACCACGCGCCCTGGTTCTGATGTTGCCGCCACCACCGTACCGCCCGGACACATGCAGAAACTGTATACGGATCTTTGGTTGCTGGCGTGGTGTACGAGTTTGTAGTCGGCTGCGCCGAGCGCAGGATGCCCTGCATAACGCCCGAGTCGCGCACGATCGATCATGGATTGCGGGTGTTCTATACGAAAACCGACAGCAAATGGTTTCGGCTCAATGAATACCTGACGATGTTCGAGCATGCGGAAGGTGTCGCGCGAGCTGTGTCCGAGTGCAAGCACGACGTGCCTTGAATACAGCGTCTCACCGTTTTCGAGTACAACGCCTTCGATTTGGCCTTTCTCGATGATCAAGTCAGTGACTTTGTTTTCGAAGCGTACTTCACCGCCGAGCTCGATGATTTCGCGACGCATCGCCGAAACGACACCCGTCAGACGAAAGGTTCCAATGTGCGGCTTGCTGACATAGAGGATTTCAGCGGGTGCCCCGGCGCGTACAAACTCATGCATGACCTTGCGGCCGTAAAACTTCGGATCTTTGATCTGGCTGTAGAGTTTGCCATCGGAGAACAAGCCAGCGCCGCCCTCGCCAAACTGTACGTTCGATTCGGGCGTCAAGGTTTTCTTGCGCCACAAGCCCCAGGTGTCTTGAGTGCGACGACGGACATCACGGCCGCGTTCGAGCACGATCGGGCGATAGCCTTGCTGCGCAAGTATCAGGGCAGCAAACAATCCGCCGGGCCCGAACCCGATCACCACGGGGCGCTCGGTCAGCGTGGCAGGAGCTTTGGAAGGTGGGTGATAGGAGGTATCGGGCGCAGGGGATACGTGACGGTCACGGGCAAACTTCTGTAGCAGCCGCTGTTCGTCGCTGACCTCGACGTCGACGATATAGACGAACTGGATGCCTTCGCTCTTGCGTCGCGCATCGTAGCTGCGCTTGAAAACCGAAAAGCGGATGAGCTCTGCATCTGCGAGTGCCAAGCGCTTGATGATGGCCGAGCGCAAAACGTCTGCGGGGACGTCGGCCGTTTCGGCCTGCAAGGGCAGCGAGAGTTCGGTGATACGAATCACGAGCGGGTCCTGGTCGGTATCTCCGACAGAGGGTCACGGTGCAGAGTTTACTCGTAATCAGCGTGTAATCGGCTGGCGATCGAACATTGCTGCAACTTAATGTCTCGCTGGCGAACCGCTGCCCGACGATCCGGTCAGACTTGAACAACATATTAAGTGGGGGGTCTGATGTCAGTGGGTTCAGCTGTTTCGCGTTTTGTACCGTCGGCTTGGATATTGGCTTTGCTGCAGGCTGTGCTGCTGTGGCTGCTGCACCTTTCAGTTGTCCAGCAATCTTGGCCCGCGACCTCACCCTCGTTGTTGATCCCGAGCTTCCTCGTGGCACTGGCCTTGCCGATCACGCTGCTTGTGCTCTGGAAGCATCGCGCAGAGCGGACGCTTTGGATTGTTTTGGCGGCTATGGCTGGCTTTCTGGCTGCAGCGGGTTATGGCGCTTTCGCCAACGTCACCGGACCGGTCAGTGACGCCAACCCCGACGAAGATTTGATCGCGGGTTTCGTCTTGCCGCTGGTGCTCGCTTGGTTTATCGGGCTGCCGATGCTGCGAGCGCGACTTGAGAGCGGTCGCTGGATGCCCGATTACGCGCTGTTGTTTCGCGGCAGTTGGCGCAGCTATCTGTTGCTTGCTCAGGCGGTACTGTTCACCGCAGTTTTCTGGGGGCTGCTCGGGCTATGGGCGACGCTGTTCGAGATGCTCGGCAATGAGTTTTTCAAAACCGCATTCGCTGATCCGCGATTTTTCTATCCGGCAACGACCTTGGTTTTTGCGACGGCCATTCAATTGGCTGAACAGCGTGACAGTCTGGTCGAAGCGATACTGGAACCGTTACTCGGCCTGCTCAAATGGTTGGCGCCTCTGGCAGGTGTGATCGTCATTATCTTCACGATTGCGCTGCTGCCTCGCCTGCCTGAACTGTTCTCAAGTGGTGAGCGCATCATCAATAGCGCAGTGCTGGTGATGCTGGTGGCGGTAACGGTGTTATTGCTCAATGCGGCCTTCAGAGATGGGTCGAGTCCTTCCGGATATGGGCCCGTGCTCGCACAGTTGCTACGCGCCGTACCACCATTACTCGTGGTGGTGGCCGCCACAGCTTTGTATTCCATCATCGTGCGCACCAACGATTTGGGGCTCACTCCGGCACGCTATTGGGGAATCGTGACGGCGGGCTTCGCTGTGCTGTACGCACTCGGTTATTCCATTGCGAGTTTGCGTAGCGGCCCGTGGTTCGCAGGGTTGCAGCGAGTGAACCCGGCTTTGGCGGCAGTATTGTTCGCGGCCTTGCTGATCAGTGTGACGCCGCTCGTCAATCCGATGCGTTTGAGTGTGGCCAGCCAAGTCGAACGAGCGCTTGCCGCCGTGAATCCCGTCGAACGCGAAGGCGCTTTGCGCTTTCTGCGATTTGATGCCGGTGCAGCGGGCAGACAAGCCTTGGGATTATTGGCTGCGGGCGACTATGCGGGCGATCCCGCGTTGCAAGCCGCCGCAAGTCAGGTGGCTGCGCTCGAGTCGAGGCGGGCACCGACATTGGCTAATAGTGCAGTTTTGAACGAACGCTACAGCGTGTGGCGAGGAACGTTACGTATCCTGCCTATTGGGGAAGTCTTGCCAGCCTCGCTCGACCGTGTTTTGAAGAGTGAATTCGCGCTTCACGCGACACAGCTCGACCCTGAACAGCCCTCCTCAGCGCCCGTGCTGATATTTATCGATGTCAACGCCGACGGTCAGCACGAGGCGATCCTGCTCGGTGGTGCATGGCGTGGGTCGCTGCGCAGTGTCAGTGACTATCGCTTGTTCTACGAGCGAGCCGACGGCTGGGCATTGGCTGCGGGTGGTGTCTTGCCAAACGAGTAAGGCGTATTGTTAAGGCCTGTGCTTCGAGGCCTGCATGGCGATACGCGAATTCGATTACATCATCGTGGGTGCCGGGTCGGCCGGCTGTGTGCTGGCCGAGCGCTTGAGCGCAGACCCTTCGCTGCGTGTGCTGGTGATCGAAGCGGGCGGGCGGGACATCAACCCGTTCATTCATATGCCGGCCGGCATTTCCAAACTGGTTGGTAATCCGCGGATCAATTGGGACTACTACACCGAGCCCGAACCTGAGCTGAATGGCCGGCGGCTCTATTGGCCGCGCGGCAAGGTATTGGGTGGCAGCAGTTCAATCAACGCGATGTGTTACATCCGCGGCGCTGCCGCCGATTACGACGAGTGGGCAGAGCTCGGTGCGCGCGGCTGGAGCTATCACGACGTCTTGCCGTACTTCATCAAGGCCGAGCGTCAATCAAGAGGGGTTTCGCCTTTTCATGGCGATGGTGGTCCGCTTGGTGTGGAAGACCTGCGTTTCACCAATCCGCTGAGCGCAGTGTTCTTGCAGGCGACGCGCGAGCGTGGCTGGCCCGCGAACGACGATTTCAACGCCGAGCGTCAAGAGGGTTTTGGTTTCTACCAAGTCACCCAGTGGCAGGGTCGCCGAAGTAGTACGGCGGTAGCTTATCTGCGCCCGGCGATGAAGCGGGCGAATCTCACGGTAATGACGCGCGCCATGACGAGCCGTGTCGTGCTTGAGTCGGGCAGGGCGGTCGGCGTCGAGGTGATCCATCGCGGTCAAGTTCAGCAGTTGCGTGCGACGCGCGAGGTCTTGCTCGCGGCGGGGGCGGTGGGTTCGCCGCAGATCCTCATGTGCTCGGGAATTGGCCCAGTCCGTGAGCTCGAACAGGCTGGCGTGCCGGTGCAGGTGGCAAACGAGGCCATCGGCCGCAACCTGCAGGACCATCTTGACTACTGTGTGTTGCAGAAATCTACCCAGTCCGTCACCTACGATTTTTCTTGGTGGCAGGAGGCGGCGCACGGACTGCGTTATGCGTTCACGGGCTCGGGCCCGGGCGTTTCCAATGTGGCCGAGGCGGGCGGTTTCGTGCGTTCGTCGCGGGCCCCGGATGAGCGTGCCGATTTGCAGTTTCATTTCGTGCCCGCACAGCTCGACGATCACGGTCGTCATCGACTACCGGGCCACGGGTATACCCTGCATGCCTGCGTATTGCGCCCGCATAGTCGTGGGCGCATCGGGCTGCGCTCGGGCTCGACCTTGGATCCGCCGCGAATCTTCGCCAATTACTTGAGTGAACCGGCTGATCTTGCAGGCTTGATCGAGGGTATCCGAGTCGCGCGCGAGATATTTGCGGCCACTGCCTTTGCCCCGTTTCGCGGCGCTGAGCTTTTCCCGGGATCTGCCCTCAGCACGGATGCCGAGTTGGCCGACACCATTCGGGCCAAGGCTGAGACCATCTATCACCCGGTCGGCACTTGTCGGATGGGCAGTGACTCGCAAGCTGCCGTTGATCCTGAATTAAAAGTAAACGGAATCAATGGTTTACGCGTTGTCGACGCTTCGGTGATGCCGCGTCTGATCGGTGGCAACACCAATGCTGCAACCATCATGATCGCTGAGAAGGCTGCCGACCTGCTGCTGACGTGACCGCTAGGGGCGTCTCGTGGAAAACCCCGGTTAGACTAATTCTAACCCTGTGCTACCATCCCGGCCCTCGCGCATCGTTTGGGTGCGCTTTCGATAAGGAGAATGTACTGATGTCCAAATCACCCATTTCGCTGCTGGTGGCTGCAGCACTGACCGTCGCGGCGGTCGTGTCTGGCCCCGTCCAAGCAGCCGGTTCGATGAAGTCTAATTTGTCGAACATGTCGAACGAGTTTTGGTGGCCCAACAAACTCGACCTGCGTCCGCTGCGTCAGCACGCTGTGGCGTCGAACCCGATGGGCGCCGACTTCAACTACGCCGAAGAGTTCAAGAAGCTTGATCTCGCCGCCGTCAAAAAGGACCTCGAGACCTTGATGACTGATTCGCAGCCCTGGTGGCCGGCGGACTACGGTCACTACGGTCCGTTCTTCATCCGCATGGCTTGGCACAGCGCCGGCACTTATCGCGTGGCCGATGGTCGCGGTGGTGCGGGCGGTGGCCAAATTCGTTTTGAGCCGCTGAACAGCTGGCCCGACAACGTCAACCTCGACAAGGCTCGTCGCTTGTTGTGGCCGATCAAACAAAAGTACGGTCGCTCGCTCTCCTGGGCCGACCTCATGGTACTGACCGGTAACGTCGCTCTCGAGTCGATGGGCTTCAAGACCTTTGGCTTCGCCGGCGGTCGCGCCGATGATTGGGAAGCCGATCTCGTTTACTGGGGTCCGGAAAACAAGTTCCTCGCTGACGAGCGCTATAGCGGCGATCGCAATTTGCAAAATCCGTTGGCTGCCGTGCAGATGGGCTTGATCTACGTCAACCCGGAAGGTCCGAACGGCAACCCTGATCCGATTGCTGCCGCGCGCGACATTCGCGAGACCTTTGCTCGCATGGCCATGAATGATGAAGAGACCGTAGCGTTGATCGCTGGTGGTCACACCTTCGGTAAGGCGCACGGTGCGCGTAATCCCGAGGGTTGCCTAGGCGCCGAGCCGGCAGCGGCCAGCGTCGAAGAGCAGGGTTTTGGCTGGACGAACAAGTGTGGCAAAGGCTCGGGTGCCGACACGATCACGAGCGGCCTCGAGGGCGCCTGGTCGGCCAATCCGATTGCTTGGACCACGCAGTACCTCGACAACTTGTTCGCGTTCGAGTGGGAACAGGTTCGTAGCCCCGCCGGTGCGATTCAGTGGGTTCCGACCGACAAGAGCGCCTTCAGCTTGGTGCCGGATGCCCATGATTCGACCAAGCGTCATCCGCCGATCATGTTCACGACGGATCTCTCGCTGAAGTTCGACCCCGAGTACCGCAAGATCTCGGAGCGCTTCCGCCAGAACCCGGATCAGTACGCCGATGCTTTCGCGCGTGCCTGGTTCAAGCTTACGCATCGCGATCTCGGTCCGAGCGTGCGCTACCTCGGTAGCGAAGTGCCCAAGGAAGTATTGACCTGGCAGGACCCGATCCCGGCCGTCGATCATGAGCTCATCAATGCAGGCGATATCGCTGCGCTCAAGGCGAAGATTTTGGCCTCTGGCGTCAGTGGTCCGGAGCTGGTGCGCACGGCTTGGGCCTCGGCTGCAAGCTTCCGTGGAACCGACATGCGCGGTGGTGCCAACGGCGCTCGTCTGCGTCTTGCACCGCAGAAGGACTGGGCAGTCAACAATCCGAACGAACTCAGCAAGGTTCTGGCGCGCCTCGAGGCCGTGCAGAAAGAGTTCAACGGTGCGCAGAAAAAGGGCGGCAAAAAGGTATCGATGGCTGATCTCATCGTCCTTGGCGGTGCTGCTGCGATCGAGCAAGCTGCCAAGAACGCGGGTCATTCGGTGACCGTGCCGTTCACCCCGGGTCGTATGGATGCGAGTCAGGCGCAGACTGAGGTTGCTTCATTCGCCGTGCTCGAGCCGCTGGCTGATGGCTTCCGCAATTACTACAGCGCGAAGTCGTTCTACTCGCCGGCCGATGCGCTCGTCGATCGCGCCAACCTCTTGACGTTGACAGTCCCGGAAATGACGGTGTTGGTTGGTGGTTTGCGAGCGCTCAATGCGAACGCAGGTCAGGCAGCTCACGGCGTGTTCAGTGCGCGTGCCGGTGCCTTGACCAACGACTTCTTCGTCAACCTGCTTGATCCTTCGACGGTCTGGTCAAAGTCTGCGCAGGCTGAGGGTGTCTACGAGGGTCGCGATCGTGCAAGCGGTCAGATCAAGTGGACGGCGACGCCGGTTGACCTCGTGTTCGGTTCGAACTCGGAGTTGCGCGCGATCGCTGAAGTCTATGGTGCCAACGATGGCAGCGAGAAGTTCGTCAAGGACTTCGTTGCCGCTTGGAACAAGGTGATGAACCTCGATCGGTTCTGATCCAGCGGCACTAACGTTCCGCAAAAACGGCGACGTCTCACGACGTCGCCGTTTTTTTATGCCCAGACTTTAGTCCTTGCCGAACGAATACGAGGCAGTGATGCCATAGGTGGCACGCTCGCCGAGCGAAACGTTAGGCAGGAAGACGGGTGCACCAGCGGTGAGTGGTGGCTGGAAGATTGACGTTGAAACGAACTTCTTGTCGAAGATGTTCCGACCCCAGATCGCGACGTCGAGCGGCCCGTTACGGAAGCCCGCTCGCGCGTTGAAGATCGTGCGCGACGGGATCGTTGAAAGCCCGATCGTCAACATATTGGAGCTAGAGGTGTAGCTGCCATCGGCTCGTGCATACATCGACCAGTTGCCGCTCAGAGCAGCATCAAACGCTGCATAAACACTCGCGAGGCGATTGGGCGAGCGAGGCAGGGGTTTGCCCGAAACATCAGGAAGGATGCGGCCGCGGAACTCCAGGGTCGGACAGAAGCCGAGTGCTGCATCCGGCACCGTAGTGGAGCTGCCACCACAGTAGCGCAGCATGCCGCCGTCTACCGTGCCACTTGCGAACTCTGTCGGGGTGTATGAGTAAGTGCCGCCGATTTGCCAGTTGGCATTGACCTTGAAATTCAGCGACAGCTCAATGCCCTTGGAAGTCGCATCACCAATGTTCTGAACTAAATTGGTGATGAGTGGAGCGGGCGGTGTGGCCGGAATTTGGATGTCCGTGTAGTCGATGAAAAACAAAGCCACTTCGGATCGCAGTCGGCGATCGAGCCACTGAGCCTTCCAGCCAATCTCATAGGTGAGATTCTCCGCGGGGTCATAAGCCTGCAAGTTGGCAGGTACGGCGATATTGCCGGCTACCGCATCGGTTTGACCGTTGAAGTAGCCAGAGATCACGCCTTTCGCCGCCGAAGCGTACAGGTTTTGTTGATCACTCAGGGCGTGTTCGAGATGCGCTCGCCATGTGGTGTACTCGAATGTACGTTGCTGCCGCGTCTGCGGGCCGGCTATTTCATTGACGCGCTCGCGATCTTCTTTGTCACGCCGCAGTTCGGCGCCGATTGTCCATCGATCAGTTGGTTTAAACTCTACCGATCCAAAGAATGCGTTCTGTCGATCTTCGCCGACGAATCGCGCCAGCTCATGCATGACCCTCGTCGGGTCGCTAGAGACACCGGTGACAGGATTCAAGTTAATGAAAAAGAATGCGTCGGATTGCGGACGCTCACCGGCATTCAAGACTCGAGCGTCGTATGCAAGACGGCTGCGTGTCACGAACTCGTTATTGCTGTAAAACCAGCCGAGCCCCCAAGTGACACGTTCGCCAAGATCGCCCTCGACGCGCAGTTCCTGGGTCAGCGTTTCGGTCTCGCCTTTTCCCGATCCGGTGAACGCCGGTACGGCCTGCTGACGGAGCACTACGGTCGGCGCGGCTTGGTTGACGATATTGAACACATTGCCCGCGCCGTTGTTGGCGCCCAGCGAATTGTCGGACGCATTGTCGGTCTTGGCATCGTAGATCGCGGTTTGACTGCGTACGCGAACCGAGCCGAAGTCATATTCGAGATCAAGTGCGCCCAAGGTCACATTACGCGAGAAGGCAAGCGCATCGGGATTGGCCGATAAACTTTCCCGAACCGGCAAGTTGCCACAGTAGGCTGTCAACGGGCGTCCGGTGGGGCCGCAATTTAATGCGGGTACGATGAACATAGCCGATGAGTCGCGAACATCTTCGGTGTGATACGCGAAAACGCGGGCAAGGAACTGTTCGTTCGGCCTGAATTCGAGCGTGCCCGAAATGTTCTTGGTGTCGTATCCGCCGAGTCCGGCGTCCGGTTCGGCAGTGTTTTCCCAACTGCCATCGAAGGCGTTCGTGCTGACTGCAACACGAGCCCGCACCGAATCGCTCAAGGCACCAGAGAGCATCAGCCGAGCTTCACGACGAGCATCGCTACCAATGGTTGCGGTTACCTTTCCGACAAACTCTTCAGTTGGGGCAGCAGGCACATAGTTGATGGCGCCATTGAAGGCGTTGCGTCCATACAATGCGGACTGCGGACCTTTGACGACTTCGATGCGATCGAGATCGAGAATCTCGACGTTCGTCGCATTGAGATTGGAAAGATAAACACCGCCATAAAAGACCGCGACATTGCGATCTGGGCTGCCCAGGTTGGTCTGGGAGATACCGCGTATGACTGGTGTGCCAAGTTGGTTTTGGATGGCATCGAAGTACGTCAGGCCGGGTGTGAACAAGGCCACATCGGCAAGACTCATGACGCCGCGGCTTTCGATTTCAGCACCGGTCAACACCGATACCGAAACTGGCGCTTCGAGCAAGGTTTCGGCTCGCTTGCGCGCTGTGACGATGATTTCTTATAGCGCCGTAACTTCCGCGCCTTGCGCGTTCACTGCTGCCGGCAGCGCAGCGAATGTGCTCGCCGCAGCCAGTGTGGTTATTGAAACTCTTCTTATAAACATGAACAACGTACCTCCCAGATTGAATGACGCATGGCCAGTCGACCCCCGTGACGGCTGCCGCGAAGCTGAAAAGTACCACCCGATTTCGCGAAAAATGTCCGGTGGCAGCGTCACCACAATGTAATCTGCTTATAGTTTCAATATTGAAATCGTAAAAAAATCGGTCGCTTGACTGTTCAACTCGTGGAACAAGTTGCCCTCGATGCTCGTGGCGATAACGAATGAATGACAGGATGATGCAAAGCTATGCCAGTAAAAAAATCATCGCGGCGTTCTACAGATAAAGCCGACGGAGCCGCCCTCGACTCGTCGCGTGCGGTTGCCCGTCTGCTTGGTGCGCTTGAGGCGCTGAGCGTCGACGCGGAGCCGTTGACTAATCAGGTGCTGGCAGCACGGCTTAGAGTTCCACCGGCCAGCATGTATCGCATTCTGAAGAAAATGACGGCGTTGGGTTACGTTGATTACTCGCCGGCAGAGGCAACCTACGGAGTCAGTGAACGCCTGGCAATGTTAGGCGAGCG
>Ga0169931_10003752_pt1 | contig 23954 bp, 22 predicted proteins | sample Kivu_15m_20L_FD_129675 | JGI IMG/M metagenome (GOLD analysis project Ga0169931, IMG submission 129675) | Freshwater microbial communities from Lake Kivu, Western Province, Rwanda to study Microbial Dark Matter (Phase II) - Kivu_15m_20L... | ecosystem: Environmental > Aquatic > Freshwater > Lake...
CTTGCCACCATTCCGCTGAGCAAGTGTCGTCAGGTCGGTCGGAGCGACCTTGAGAGCCGCTTTGACCGGGCAGGATCCCTTGGCGTCCATCCCGTGGCAGCTGGCACAGTACTGGACGTAGAGTTTTCGGCCTCTCTCGTTTCGATCTTTGGTCTGGCCGGAAGTCGCCCCTTGGAAGCAAACAAACACCGCAAGGGTGCATGCGTAAATCTACATCAACATCTTGGGAAATCTACTGGACATAACCTCTCCTCTCGATGGCTGGTTAGAGCAAGCTTTGTATATTGTTGTGGTAGTAAAGATTAAGGCGATTTTTCTGCGTAGAAAACGATTCTTAATCCTGACCACAACGAGCAATATAATGCTCGATCTGATCAACAAACTGCAAGGTTTGCTTTCCCTTGAAGGCCCCTTGAAGAGAAGGATCTGTCTACGCCGCTTCCCGCGTGGGGGTGACGTAGAGGGGATAGCGCCAGCGGGGCCCCTCGATCTCGACCGGTTGGTCAGGTTCCCAGCTGCCGGCGAGAGCCATATCGATCGCTTCGCGGAGGGTCGCTTCGAGCTCCGGTTCGACCTTCTCGCGCAGGCAGGCGCGAAGGTGGCGTTTCAAGATCTCATCGACCACGCTCTTCTGCTCTGGCGCAAGCTTGCGGTATCGCTTGAGTTGGAATTCATCGCGGATCTTCAGATTCATGTGTCCTCCCTCGGTGCCAGCAGTCTCCTCCCGGCATTGTCCCCCCGGCATTGCCCATTGGCCTCACACCTCTCATTGGCTGGCGCTGCTGCGCGCGGTCACGGGTGCGTTTGTCAACTTTTCCCAGGCGTTCTTTTGATGGTGGCCCGGAGATCACTCGTCCACGCCTTGCCTCTGCGATCCCAGGGTAAGGAGAGGGCAGAACAGCAAGAGGAAGACATGCTCCTAAACGATGGGAATGGGAGATTTGTTTACATTTCTATTGCATCTGCGGAGAAATCCTGGTGGGCTGGAGGAGGAAGGGATACTTGACAGAAGCTGGCGAAATCCGGGAGACTCGGACGTCTTTTGAAATGAGGGGCAGGGTGAAAGAGAGGGCAAGACATGGCAAAAAAGAGAGGGAAGGAGACGAGGGGGCAGTCGAGTCCTGGCTCCGCCTCGAGGGGCCGCCGGAAAGCCCTGATCGGAATTGGAGCGGGCGTGGGTGCAGGGCTGGTCGGCCTGGGAGGATACCGGGCAGGCTGGTTTGGGAGAGAATCCCAGGAGGCGACCAAGGATTCAAGGGGAGGACGGAAGGCGGCTACGCCGCTACCGCCACAGGTGCTGCCTGCGACCCTGGCAGGCGCTACCCAGGCGGCGACCGAGATCGTTACCCATTACACGCGGGCTCTCGATAATGCCTCCGCAGGAATTCACGCGGTACGGGCGATGGGTCGAACCTTTCGCCTCGGGGATGGGAGCCTCGCGGTCGACGCGCTTTCCTCCCGTTATGCCGAAGAGCGGCAGATCAATGGCCGCACCTATCTCCATATTCCTCGGCAACACGAAGCCCACGACAACAGCTTTCTCAAAACGCTTCTCGAGGCAGGGGTCAGCCTGAACCAATCATTTCTTGTCGCTGGACGAAAATATACATTACGGGACCTGGGGGAGTCAGCCAAGGCGATCTTCCGATTCGACCCAACCGATATTCGTCGATTCGACCCGGTTCTTCCCGAGGACCACCTGCCATGGGGGCTGATCGCCTTCTCAATTCTGGTTTCTCCAGCCGAGCCGCGTTGGACCAACGCCTATGGGGAGTCGATCGATCTCAATGAGGTGATCGATCATGCGCTTACCGATTTTGAATCTGTCTGTCGGCTCCTGCTGACCGCCGAGACGCCAGCAGTGGGGGAATCGGCCGCCTTTCGCTCACGAATCGTCCGGTATAGTTGCGCAGGGTTTCACTCGACGTACAGCTTCTTCTCCGTGTACCGTCACGGTTATCGATTGAATAACCTCAGGGGTCGTCTCGAAGCGTTGGCAGACCACATCATCACGCGACTTCAACGGGATGCCGACGCGAACCGGCTGGAGACGGAAGTGGCCCGGACCTCAGGACAACAATACATCAATCAAATGGGCATTGGACGGGATGGCAAGCGAAGAGGAGAGGGCCCTGTTCCTGCCAGCTTGATCGATGTGATAAGCCTCGTCAACGGGATCAGACTGAGTGGTCACGCTCTTGAAACCCTCAATTACGTGAGATTGCACAATCTTGTACCACTCACCTCCCTTCAACTGCGGCGAATCATGACGGGAGAGGAATCGCTCTACCGGGACATCGTCCAGCTTCGATCGTTCGATCTCGATGCCTATTATCGATGGGATCCAAAATTTGTCAACGATCTGGTTATTGCCATGGCGCACGCGCTGCGAGGGATCAAACTGCTCGGCCAAGAGAATCCGGATCGAGTCAACGATGAGAAGTAGTCGAAGATATTGTAAGAAGCGACGGCTTGTGGAGGACTCATGCGAGAAAAAGGGTACTTAAATAGACCAAATCGGAGATGTCACGTGGGCTCAGCAATCCTGATCACGCACCTCTCCTGGGTATTAGGGGGAGCGTGTTCCCTCTCTGCCCAACTGACGACGGATCCAATGCCGATCCCGAAACAGTGCGCGATGCTGTCAACTGGAAACCCAGACGACACGATCGCCCGCGATCTTGCTTCATTGGCTGCTCCTCAGCCGGAGGCAAAAACAGAGGAGGTCCTTCGCCGACTTGGGGGTACATGTGATACGCGGACGGTTGAAGCAATGATTGCCCAACTGGGGGTTGAATCACTACCGATTCGCCTGGCCGCTATCGATGGGCTGGGCAGATTGGGGGGGGGGGAATCTGCCGATGCCTTGGTTGAACTGTTGCAGAGCGACCCAAGCCCCCCAATTCAACTGGCCTTGATTCCAGCGATGATCGCCTTTCCAAACCTCCGGGGACGAGTCCGGGACTTGATTGCTGTCAACAATGCGCAGAAGACTGACACGCCAGAAAAAGCGCACGTAAAAGGGGTGGCGATGCTCACGCTCAACCAACTGACCGACACTGCCCACAATCGCAAAGCGATCCTCGCTCAGTTTGATCTCGAAAATTCAGGGATTCCCGCGATCCAGCCAACAGTAGCTGCATCCATGAGAGGGCTCTCGAAAACCCGCAATGGGGTGCGAGAGCTGATCGGAATTCTCAAAAAACATGACATTGCAATCGTCCGCACGTGGGCAGCCACTTGGCTGGGCAAAATACGGGCTGAAGAGGCGAAAGAGGCCTTGCAGAATGCAGTGATCAATGACAAGAATTCCGAAGTCAAGGCTGCGGCAGAGGCCGCGCTGCGGGAACTGGATCGACCTCCGGTTCAGTAGACAAGTCGCGTTCTCATCGATCCCCGCTACTGGACCAGATCCTCAAAATCTTCGATGCTCGGGAGTTCGGTCAGGTCAGAAAGGCCGAATTGCAGGAGGAACTTCTTCGCTGTTCCGTACATCATCGGACGCCCGACCGTCTCCTTACGGCCTTTGGTCTCGATGAGTCCTTTGTCGAGAAGGGTCTTGATCGCCGAGCTGGAGCTGACTCCGCGAATTTCGAGAATCTCCGGAACCGTCACTGGTTGCTTGTAGGCGATGACGGCGAGGGTTTCGAGCGCGGGGAGGGAGAGCCGGGCTGAAGGGCGGGAACGGTGATAGCCGCGAATGAAGTCGTTGTATTGGGGGCGGGTCGAGAACCGCCAGCCGCCGGCGACGGGGCGAAGTTCCAGGCCGCTGCCGCGCGCTTCGTACTGAGCCGCCAGTTGGGCGATCGTCGCTTCAATCTGCTCCTCAGGGACAGTGGCGAGTACCTTGGCAATCTGCTTGATGGTAATCGGCTCATCCGCGACAAAGATCAGACACTCGATGACGGGAAGAATCTCCTCTTGAGTAATGAGGAGCGCGTCCTTGTCTGTCCCATCGGTCTGTTCATCCTCTTTCCCATCAGCAGGGACAAGATCGTCAGAAAGGGCATCAGAGTTCTCTCCGAGGAGTATCTCTGAGAGGGACGAGTCTTCCTCCGGCGCAGCGGGGTCACTTATGTCTGCAGGAGAGAGGACCAGGGCAGGTGGAGTCTCCAGCGTTGGATCGATCTCGACGGGAACCTCCGTCGGGAAAGCTTCCGTGGATGGTGAATCGGTCTTTGTCGTCTCCTCTCCGAGTGGGGAGAGGGGGGATGGGTCGATCGGTTGGTCAGTCATAGCGGATCCGGGCCCTCTTCAGAAGAGGTTGGGGGCTCTGGGAGTGGGAGGGTCTCGGGCTCCTTGCGCCGTGCGTAGATCTCCCCAAAGAGTTCGCGTTGGATCAGGCGAATCTTCATCGCCTTGACCAGTTCGAGGAAGGCGAGAAAAGTGACGATCAGCTCCCGCTTCGAGCGGCTCCGCAGGAAGAGGTCGCGGATATTGATCTCTTGCTGTTCTGCGAGCATGGCCTCGATCTCGGCCAACTTTTCCGCCATGGTGATCTCATCCCGCTGAATCTCCATCTCGACCGCCGATTCGAGACGCTGCAGGATGTCGCGAAAGACCCGCAGGATGTCGAAGACGGTCGCGGAGACCTCCGGGTTCTGCTCATCTGATTCGAGGGTACCGCGGGTGAAGCAGGCGGCTTCAACCTCTCCCTTGGAGTAGAGCATATTGGCCGCGGACTTGAACTTCTGGTACTCGAGCAGTCGGGCGACCAGTTCGGCACGGGGATCTTCGAGGAGGCTCTCGTCTGTCGCCAGGATGGAATCGGGCGGCGGCGGTGGGAGGAGCATCTTCGATTTGATGTAGATGAGTGTCGAGGCCATGACGAGAAAGTCCCCGGCCACGGCGATATCGAGCTGCTCCATCAGCGAGAGGTATTCGAGATACTGCTCGGTGATCCGGGCGATCGGAATATTGGCAATGTCGAGCTCCTCTTTCTTGATCAAAAAGAGGAGCAGGTCGAGGGGACCCTCAAAGCCCTCGAGACGAACGCGATAATGGTCGCGGTTGGAATCTCCGGAATCGACGGGCGGTCGATCGAGCGTGGAGTCCCGCGGGGAGAGGGGGGTCTGATCTGCCAATTCGCCTTCCTTGCTTCGCTGCTGTGCGGACACTGACGATGGAGAGAGGATCTATACCCAGCTGAGATGCATGGCGCGGCGCACTTCGGCCATGACGCGCCCGGCCTCCTCGCGCGCTCTTCGAGAACCTTCCAGCAGAATATCGCGCACCTCATCCTGATGGGCACGGTAATACTGAAGACGCTCGGTCATGGGAGCGAGATACGCGATCAGCGTTTCGGCAAGGGCCTTCTTGCGGTCGACGCAGCCGATCCGGGCCTCGCGACAATCGAGATCGAAACGATCGGCCTCGGTTGAATCGAGAAAGAGCCGGTGCATCTGGCAGACGTCGCAGGCTTCCGGATGGCCTGGATCTGAGCGGCGCAGCCGGGAACGGTCGGTGATCATCTGGCGCGTCTTGGCATAGAGCGATTCGGGCGTGTCCGCGAACTCAATCGTGTTCTGATAGCTCTTCGACATCTTCCGACCATCGATTCCCACCAGCTTTGGGGTGCGCGTCAGGAGGGCCTCCGGTTCTGGAAAGACGGGACCGTAGAAGTTGTTGAAGCGGCGGACAATCTCACGAGTCAATTCGACGTGAGCGACCTGGTCCTGGCCGACGGGGACATAGTTGGCCCGGTACATACAGATATCGGCTGCCTGCAGAACCGGATAGCCGAGAAAGGCGTAGTTGCCGAGGTCCTTGTCGGCGATATTCTCCCGCTGCTCCTTGTAGGTTGGAACGCGCTCGAGCCACCCAAGCGGGGTCACCGCCGAGAAGTACATATGGAGTTCGGCGTGTTCCGGGACCAGGGACTGGAGAAAGATGACAGACTTCTGCGGGTCGAGCCCGGCAGCCAGCCAGTCCGTGACCATGGCGAGAGTGTTCTCCCGAATGTGGCTCGTGTCGGCATAATCGGAGGTCAAGGCGTGCCAATCCGCCACAAAGAAGAAGCACTGATAGCTATTCTGAAGAGCGACCCAGTTCTTGAGAGCTCCCTCGTAATTTCCGAGATGGAGCTTTCCGGTGGGACGCATACCGCTGACAATTCGCTTCTGTTCGCTCATGAAGATCGGTTCAATTGAGAAGTTGCTGTACGACCGCGAAGATCGGCTGGACAAGGGCCCGAGTAAACCCGACGTTGATCAGAAGGATCAGGAGAACAAACCCTATCCAAGGTGGAATCTGTGAATATAACTCCGCGAGGCTGTCCGGGAGGAGGTTGCGCAATACATGATGTCCATCGAGCGGAGGGAGGGGGATGAGATTGAAGACGGCGAGAACGATGTTCAGGGAGATCCCGATCTCGATCATCGTGTAGATGGGCTGAAGCAGGTCCCCCATCATCTGCAAAGCCAGCGTGGAGGTTTGAAACAGCCCTTTGTAGAGGACGATGAAGAGAATGGCGAGGGCGACGTTGCTCAGCGGACCGGCGAGGGCAATCGCGATCTCTCCTGTCCGACGGTCACGGAGATTGAGGGGATTGAACGGGACGGGCTTGGCCCAACCGAACATCCAGAACCCGGTCGTCATCGAGATCAGGGGAAAGAGGATCGTCCCGAACGGATCGATGTGGGGGATCGGATTGAGGGTCACGCGACCGAGATACCGGCCCGTCAGATCCCCTGAGCGCTCGGCGGCCCAGGCGTGGGCGCATTCATGGACCGTCAGCGACAGCAGAAAGACCACGAAGGTGATGATGATTCTCCCGACATCCAAATCTTCCAAATGTCCCTCTTCTTCTCTGCGGTCGTTCCTGTCTGCCGCTGCGGCAAAATGGCTGGTTCCCCAGTCCTTCCGTCCTGCAGGGGAGCCTCTGTCAATCAGGCGGTGCCCCAAAGAGCGCCGGCAAATGAGACCTCGCTTGAGAGATTACTGGGTTGGCCTTCCCACACAAGGTGAATGCCTGGAAGAGGCTGCCAGCTTCATCTCTGATAAGTGATCACAGTATCACGGGCTGAAAAGAGGTGTCAATTTTCCCCTCTCGGCAGAGCGTTGACGGCGGATGGAGACAGCCGGATCGGCCGTCCCCCCGTCAAAGAAAAGGGGGGAGGAGAGGAAAGGGGAGGGGAAAAGGTTCGATTTCAGCGGAAGAGAGGCGGACGGCGCGACGGACCAGTTCGCGGGAAGAGACGAGCGTGGCACCGTGGACCAGGGCGAGTTCATAGACCTCTCCGGTCAGGTCATAGTGGGGAATCGATTTGCGGTGCAGCCATTCTCGCCGCAGGCCAAGGGCTCCGGCAAACTCATGGAGTTCGTCAAGCGAGGTATCCGAGACAAGGTGCCCACAGCGCCGCTGGCGAAACCGTCGCGGCCCGCGGTCCCCATTGTGGAAAGAGTCGAGCAGAATGGCCATGATTTCGGGCAAATGGGGCGAATAAAGATCGCAGGGATTGAACCCAGGCAAAGCAGGTTGTGCGACCAGTGAAGCAGGCGTCCAGTGTCAGCCCTCTTCGGTCTTTCGGGATCCATCTCCGTGGAGAGAGTCGCTGGAGGCTTCCTGGCCGTGCTTCCGTTTCTTCGAGCCAGCCTTCTTCTTATTCCCCTTCCCACTCTTTTCGGGCAAGGGGATTTCGCCAATCTTGGCCTGAATCTCCCCGAGAAAAACGATGGTGCGCTGGAGTTCCTTTTCGAAGTGCTCCTCGCTCAGCTTCCGTCTGGACTTCCGGACGACCTTCTGGACGCGGTCGAGAAGGGGTTTCCTGGGTTTCTGTTTGCGGGAGAGGCTCTTGTCAGTTTTCGATGAGCTCTCGCGTTTCTTCTTCTCCTGAGCTGGTTGGGTCTCCGGGTCAGGAGGCGACTTGGCTTGTGACTTTGGCACGGCTCTCCCTTTCCTCAGTTCTCACGCCGAAACAGCCTGAGCGGTCCTGCATGCAAGTGTCACGAAGATGAGGTAGTGTACGTCGAAGCCTCGATCGAGGCAACTCGAAATACCTTGGCGACAGCGGAGCGTGGTCCAACCGCCCTGGTTGGACATTTCCAGCGTTGACCCACTGCCGGTGGATTCGTATCATCCGATGGTTGAGCCCGGGTCTCGGGCTGATGCAGATGATTAGTGGGGCATCCTTGGCGGAGCGGAAAGCGAAGATCGACCGATTCGCCGAGCCAGGGGAATACCCCGAAAAAGAGGAAGGGGTGCGGATGAGCGGGGGACGAATCGAACTCTTTCAAGGAATGTTGACGACCGACCCGTCGAACACGACGGTGCGCTACGGGTTGGCCAATGAGCTGTTCAAGGCGGCCCGTTACGAAGAGGCCATCGCGGAATATACCCGCTACCTCCAGGAAGCGGACGACCAGGGAGCGGGCTACGGCAAGCTCGCGCAGGCCCTGGAACATTGCCAGCGAATCGAAGAGGCCCGGGAGGCCTATCAGCAGGGCATCGCCGCGGCGACTCGCCACGGCCACCCGGGAATGGCGCAGGACTTTCACCAGGCGCTCGCCGACCTCCCCTGACCCCTCGCCCTTCTGAGACTCACCACCAGCCGAGCAACTTCCACCAGGCCGGTCCGATCGTCGACCAGATGAGAAGGTTGGGGATGGAGGCGAGCAGCCCCATCTTCCACCACGTCTGTTGCGAGACAAATCCAGCGCCAAAATAGACGGGGCCGGGGGTCGTGCCGTAGTGGGTGAGCGAGGCCGAGAGGTTGGCAAAGTAGGCGAGGATCGCGACGGAGAGAAACGGAGGGGCCCCGGCGGCGATGACAACGATCAGAAAAGGAATGTACATCGCCAGGGCGTGTGCGGTGATACTGGCGAAGGCGTAGTGGGCATAAAAAAAGACGAGGGCGAGCAGGGCGAGCGCGGGGGCCCAGCGCCACCCGGTCGTCAATCCCGAGGCAACCTCGGCGAAGCGGTTGGTGAGCCCCGTCTCTCCGAGGGCTTCCGCCATTCGCACCATCCCTCCGTACCAGATAAAGACATCCCAGGCCTCGCGCTCCCGCATCAAGTCCGGCCAGTCGACGACGCGGAAGAGGAGCAGCAGGGAGATTCCGAGCAGGGCGACGACGGCGTAGTCGATGCTGTGGAGACGGTTGGTCGTCGCCCAGAGCAGTCCGGTCAGGACAAAGGTGACGAGCATGGCCTTCTCCGCGAGGCTGGTGGGCCCCATCCGGGCCAGCTCGCGGGCGGCAAAGGTCGCCGCGGCGGGGGTCTGCTTGATCTCTGGCGGGAAAAACCGATAGACCAGCCAGCCGGTGACGAGGAGGGAGAGAATCCCGGGCACGATTCCCCCGAGCATCCAGGTGGTGTAGTTGAGATCGATGCCTGTCTGTTGGCGGGCCAGCCGTTGGATGACCAGGTTGCCGGCCTGCCCCGTCAGGAAGGTGGCGCAGATGACGACCTCGCACTGGTAGACGAAGACCATCAGGAAGGCTCCCAACCGGCTGGCAGTGGGCCCCGGATGGGAATCGTACTCTTCGGCGAGACTTCGGGTAATCGGGAAGGTGATCCCGCCGCAGCGGGCTCCATTGGAGGGGATGACGGTCGCGAGGAGCGCGTCGGTCCCCACCAACGCGAAGCCGAGCCCGAGGGAGCGCCGACCAAACCAACGAATGAAGTGGAGGGCGATGCGTCGCCCGAGTCCGGCCTTGATCATCCCGCGCGCCATGAAGAAGGCCGCGAGGACCAACCAGACAACCGGGTCCGCGAACCCGGCGAGGAGCGACTTGAGCCGCAGAGCTTCGAGCGCTTTCGCGTCTGCCGCGGTGGCCGCCAGGGCCGCGGGAACGGGCATGGAACGCGTGATGGCCAGCGCGGCGATTCCCAGCAGCACCATCGCGCCTCCTGGAACCGGCCGGAGAATCGACCCGAGGATCGTCGCCATGAAGATGGCGAACAACCGCCAGGAGGCAGGCGTGATCCCATCGGGCACGGGCAAGGCGGCGATCCCGCCCCCGACGCCCACCACCAGCCCCCACTTCAGCAGCAGGATTCGTCGTGCTCCCGCCGGGAGCATATCTTGCCCTGCCTGGTCTGATTCAGTGCGATCCGACTGCTCCATACACCGCCTCCCTGACTTCTCTTCTGGCCTGCGACTCAGCTGACCGTGACGACCTCGGCGCATCTCCGCCACTCGACGCCCCGCGGATACTAAACAATCTCCCGGTGGGATACCAGCTTTCCTACTCCCTTGGGAGGAGATATTTGAGGGAGCAACGGATGTAAAATCGAAGGAAGGCTGCAGGAAAGGAAGAATCCATCCGTTCTCTGGACTATAATGCAGGGTGCCCGTGTTAAGGGGGCGGGGGCAGTTCCCCATCGAGTGAGACTGGCTGGAGAGAGAGACACACTGGGAAGGAGGGCCGATGCGAAGGCAAGCGGAACAGAGTGGAAAGAGGGTTTCCCGTCAGGCGACAACTGAATGGGCTGCCGCGGTGGGCCTCACCGATGTCAGCCAGGCCCGGTCGACTCGTCGACCGTTCTTCGTTGGGCTGCTCTGGCTCTCGATGATGGGGGTGGCCTTCGTGGTGCCGACGCTGGCTCAACAGAAGCCGCTCGAGCTGAAGAACGACCCGACGATGATTGGCAAACGGGACATCAACAAGGGGAACCTTGCCTTCTACTCGATCGACAAGGAAGTGGCGATTGGCCGGCAACTCGCGGCCGAGGTCGATCAGACCTCCCGACTGGTCACCGACACGGCGGTCAACGAGTTCGTCAACCGGATCGGTCAGAACCTGGTGCTCCATTCGGACGCCAAACTCCCCTTCACGATCAAGGTGATCGACGAGCCAGAGATCAACGCTTTCGCTCTGCCCGGAGGGTTCCTCTACATCAACCGTGGACTGCTCGAAGCGGCGGAGAATGAAGCGGAAGTAGCCGGCGTGCTGGCTCACGAGATCGCGCACGTCACCGCCCGCCACGGCATCGAACAGGCCTCGAAAGGGGAACTGCTCAACTATGCCTCGATCCCCCTGCTCTTTCTGGGAGGATGGGGAGGATACATTCTCCAGCAGGTCGCCGGGATCGCCGTTCCGCTGACATTTCTCAAGTTTTCACGCGGCGCGGAGCGGGAGGCGGATCGGCTGGGAGCCCAGTATATGTGGGCCACCGGGTACGATCCGACGGCGCTGATCACCTTCTTCGAGAAGCTCCAACGGGTTCACCAGAGCCGTCCCGGGACGATCTCCAAGATCTTCAGCACCCACCCGATGACGGAAGACCGGATTCGCGATGTGCAGGCGCTGATCCGCCAGTTCCCGGATCGGGGAGAGTACCAGCTCAACAGTTCGGAGTATGCGGGGATCAGGTCGCGATTGACGGCACTCAGTGCTGTGTCATCCGGGGCAGGCGGACCGGGAGAGGGGCCAAACGGTCGCCCAACCCTCCGGCGCAGACCGGCCGATGGGACGGAGCAACCGACGACTGAGCGCCAGGACGTGGAGAGTGCGGAAGAGGCTGCGAGCGGGAGAGCCACAGAAGAGCCAGTGGGTTCGTCGAGGCGACCGGTCCTGCGGCGTGGCGGGAGCGAGCCAGCTGCCCCTCCTCGGCCCGCTTCTGCCGAAGAGGCGCCGCCGTCGCCGCGATCACCTGACCAGAGTCAGAAGAGCGGCAACGGGACGCCCGGACGTCCGGTACTCAAACGGCACCCGGACTCCCAGGAGTAGGACCATCCAACCTCAGGAATGGCGCTGCGAGAGGAGGTAGGCCGCCCCGATCAGGCTGCCCTCGGCGGAGAGTTGCGGGGCGGCGAGCCGCCATCCCCTCTTCATCCCGGGTGGAGTCCAGCGTTCCGCCTCGGCGTGAATCTCCTCGAAGAAGGGCTTGAGGAGGGGGCCTACCTCTCCCCCCAGGAGGATCAAGGTGGGATCGAGAACGACCAGCAGATTGGCCACGGCCCGCCCCAGCCATTGACAGACGCCATGGATCACTTGACGGGCGAGAGGATCTCCTCCGCGCGCGGCTTGAAAGATTCGGGTGACGTCGACCATCGCCGGATCCGAGGCGAGGACCCCGCCGAGAATCGAACCGGGCTGCCCATTCCACTCTTCCAGCGCGCGACGGGAATACGCAGACTCCCCAGTCTCCGCGGTCAGACAACCCACCTTCTGGTATTCCGCCCGTAAGACCTCGCTCAGACTCAACCACCCAACGGAGCCGGCCTGCCCTTTGGCGCCAATCAGGGGGTGCCCCCCAACGAGAATGGCGGCGTTGACCTGCTCCCCGATCGAAAGATAGACCAGATCCGACTTTCCGCGGGCTCGACCGACCCAGGCCTCGGCCGCGGTCAGACAGTGCAGACGTGGAAAGAGGTTGAGGGGCAAGGGGCGGGACTGCTTGCGGTCGGCGCGTCCTCGCCGAATGGCGGCGGGTCGGCTGAGATCGTACCCTGACTGGGCCAATCGCTCGCCGAGCAGTTGAATCAGCTCGACCCTGGCCCATCCCTTCCGGGAGGTCCCGGGTCGCGAGGCGCCACTCGCCGACGACGGCTCCATCGTCCACTTCAACGTCGTCGGATCGAGATACCCGTCGACAGCGACGCCGACGGCGGGAAGGTAGGCCTGTCCGCGCTCCTCGGACGAGGCGAGAGCGAGGATCATCTCCGCGAGGAGCCCGACCGCCTCCCGCGGACTCCCCTCTGGAAGAGGCTGCGCCTGACCCGCGATCATCCGCCCGTCGGCATCGACCAAGCCAACACGGAGAACCTCGCTCGTCACCTCCCCCACCATCCAATACCGGGGCACTCCCTCCTCACCCGCTGTTCTTTGCGATGTCGCTCTCTCGGGCATGCCAAGCCTCCCTTCCCCTGATCTGCGTTCCCATAACACCATTTTGACGCTGCTTGCGCCTGCCGGTATTATACACAGGTCGTCGCAATGCGTTCGCGCCATCTGCCTGACGAGGCGATTTTTGAGGCTCGTTCTTCAGGTACCCACGAGTTCCTTAACTGAACCAGCGTTGCAAGTGAAGCCCCGGGCCCCGCTCTCACGAAACGGGTCGTGCGACCGTCAGGCATCAAGTTGATCGGCTCGTCTTATGGAGAAAGACTTCTTCCTGCTGTCGTCTGCCTACCTCGAACCGTACGCGTCCAGCTGCCAGATCGACTGGCGGGAGGTCCCGCGCAAGCTCACGTCGAAGGCTTCCGTAACGATGGATGACTTTGAATACTACTTGATCGCTTCCTCCCTCTATTCGTCCAAGATTGAAGGCAATTCTCTCGATGCCAATAGTTTTTTCCGAAACAGAGCGATCAAAAATTTTCCCAAAAGGAAGGAGGTGCAGGAGATCGAGGACCTGGTGACCGCCTGCAAGTTCGCGGCTGAACACAGCCTGACTCAAGACAACTTCCTGAAAACGCACGGCATTTTGTCGACCACACTGTTGCCCAGGAATGTACGAGGAAAAGTGAGGAAGGAACCGGTTGGGGTGAGGGACGCGACCACACTCCGTCTTGCCTATCTCGCAGTTGAGCCGCAGTATGTGCAAGAAGAATTGACGAAGTTGTTTGCGGATCTTTCTGTGTTACTGAAACGGGATTTATCCTGCCAGGAAGTCTTTTATTACGCGTCCATGACTCACCTATGGACTGCGAAGATCCATCCGTTTATGGATGGAAATGGCAGATCTGCCCGCTTACTTGAAAAATGGTTTCTGGCGTCAAAACTTGGGCGGCCTGCCTGGTCGATCCACTCCGAGAAATATTATTGGGATCATCGTCCGAGCTACTATCAGAACATCGCTTTGGGTTACAACTACTATTCCTTGTATTGGGAAAGATGCCTGCCGTTTCTGCTGATGTTGCCCGAAGCGCTTGAATCGTCTCTCACGTGAATCAATCTGGTTTCAGAGAACCGGCTGGGAAGGTTCGACATCTCCTCCAAGCGGACGGTTCTCGATACCGTTACATTTATGCTCTCTTGCAGGTCTCATTGGAAAAGGAAGAAGTCATGAATATTCAACCGACATACTGGGCACGATGGGTGATGGGTGGGCTGATGGCCCTTGTCGGCGCGTTGGGAATCGGTTGTGCCTCGAGTCCTTGGGAAGAGAAAGCCGCCCAGTCATCTGCAGTGGAGAAACGGGAGGAGCCGTCCACGGCAACCGCCACTCCTCCCGCCGCTACGCCGAGCCCGGCGCTTCCAGGAGGAGCCATCTCGACCTCGACCGGACTGATCTATCAGGATGTGGTCATCGGCGAGGGAGCAGTCCCGTTGCTGGGACAACGGATGCAGATTCTGTACACTGGCCGCCTCGTGGAGAATGGAGAGCCTTTTGATCAGGGGACATTCGACTATGACCCGATCAAGGACAAGACGATCCGGGGCTGGTTGATCGGCATCGCGGGAAGCAAGGAAGTGCCTCCGATGCGGGTCGGGGGGACCCGGAAGCTGACCATCCCCCCTCATCTTGGATACGGAAGCCGGGAGCTGCCGAACATCCCGCCCAACTCGACCCTCCTCTTTGAAGTCCGGTTGGCTCGATTGTTATAACGTTTCTCTTCCCTGTTCCCCCTTCCCGGCTCAACGGATGTGGGAGAAAGAGGCGGGGCGCAGGAAGACCGTCGTGATGTTGGAGACGGCCTCTGGATCTGTCCACCCGGGTCGACCCTTGATCCGCAGCCAATCGGGATGAGTCCGAAAGGTGTCCCAGGCCTTCTCTCGCGCGGCCATGTCGTCGAACCCGACCAGATAGGTCAGGTTGGGCATCTCTCCCCCAAAGAGGGTTTCGCCAAAGAAGACTGGGGCAAAACCACAGGCGCGGAAGATGCGGATCTCCTCCTGGTTGAACATCTCGATCTTCTGGCGGAGGCTGGTCGTGGTGGGGGATTCGTAGACGCGAAGCTCGAAGACGCGTGGGGGGCGAGTGGCGCTCGTCGGGGGGATTTCCAGACGCGGGTGGCCATCGAAGGCCCGCAGGACGGTCGACTGGTAGCGCACATACGGGACCTGACCGGAGGCTTCGAGCGATTGAGTCGCCGCGGTAAAGGCGCGGTCCTCGGACAGGCGACTGGAGAGCGCCTGGGCCTCCGTGAGCGACGCATGCGGGAGGAGCAGGATCAGCGAAGGGCTGCGCATGCCGGAGAGAACCTGAAAGGCCCCGACCGACTGGAGGCCTCCGCGTTGCAGGGCGGGCATGAGGTGCTGTCCAACATAGTCTGTCAGCCGGGCAGGCTGAAGATCATTGCGGAGGGTGTAGGTCCGCAGTTCGTAGTAGTGTGGGGAGGGGCGGGCAGCCCCGTCCTGTCGATCTTCCGTGCGATGTTCCAATGTCTGCTCCCTTCCGGCCATCCAGCCGCCAAGCGTCGTCAGTAGGGCCCCCGTCAGGATCTCTCTGCGTTTCATTCTCGTTCCTTCTCCATTCCTGCCCGGACCAGCGTGGGCTGGCGCGCCGGGTCGAGCCTGCGTTCTGCCCACCGGGAGAGGCGAACAAAGGGCAGGCCTAACAGATAGTAGAGCGTGGCTGCCAGGAGGCCAGCTCCAATATAGTCGTAATAGGTCGCGGCCAGCTGCCCATAGACCTTGGTCAGTTCGACCATCGTGATGACCGAGACGATCGAAGAGTCCTTGAGGAGGGCGATAAAGTCGTTGGTCACCGGCGGGATGACCAGACGGGCCGCCTGAGGAAGCACAATGTGCCCCAGGGTCTGGGCCCGACTCATCCCGAGTGAAAGCCCCGCCTCGAACTGCTCGCGGGGAATGGCGATGATCCCCGCCCGATAGTTCTCCGCCTCGTATGCGGCATAGTTCATTCCCAGTCCGATGACTGCCGCCCAGAGCGGCGAGAAGCGAACGCCGATCGTCGGCAGGCCATAATAGATCAGATAGAGCTGGATGAGGAGAGGAGTTCCGCGGAAGAGCTCGATGTAGGCGCGGGCGAGCCCGGAGAGTGGCCTCGGACCGTACAAGTTGATCAAGGCCAGGCCGAGGCCGAGGGCCATGGCCAGGGCCATCCCAAGAACCGAGAGCGCGAGGGTCATCGGTACGCCCTGGAGCAGCATCGGGCGCAGATAGTGGAGAAGTTGGCGGCCCCTTTCGCGCCATCCTGCTGCGGAAGAGGCGCGCGCAGTCACCTCGGCGACCATTCCGCTTGCCTCCTGTCCAGCTGGAGAGGGGGCGGGCGCGGAGGGGGTCATCGAGCGGAACAGCCGGTCGGTCTCTTCGTTCCAGATCTCCCACTTCCGGTAGATCCGCTCCAATTCGCCTGTCTGGATCAAGTCCTGCAGCGCGGCGTTGACCTCGCGGCGCAGATCCTTGTCCGCCGGGCGAAGCCCGATCCCATAGCGAACTTCCGCGATGGGAGGTCCTGCAAATTGCAATTGCGGGTTGGGTCGGCTGTAGTAGACCGCGATCGGCCAGTCCATGAGTACGGCGTCGAGACGGCCGATGGCCAGGTCATCGTAGGCGTTGTTCTGATTCTCGTAGGTGCGGAGGTCCATCCCCCCGATCCGTTCAAGAATGCGCTGCGCTTCTGAGAATTTGAGGGTGCCGACGAGTCGCCCGCGCAGATCGGCCAGGCCGGTGATCCTCGATTCGCCGACTCGCACGCTGAGTTGCTCTCCGCAAGCGTAATAGGGGATCGAAAAGTCGACGCGCTGTCGGCGATCGTCGGTGATCTCAACGCCATTGACCACCAGATCGTAGGATCCACGCAACAATCCCGGGATCAACCCATCCCACTGGTTCTGGACGAAGAGAGGATCTCGACCGAGGCGTTGGCCGAGGGCAGCCATGAGGTCGACCTCGAAGCCGGTGATGCGTTGGGGGTCGGATGGGTCCGGGAGCAGGTAAGGGGCACCACCCTCCGCGTCACCGCCCCACCGTAAGATCGGGCGTGGCGCTGGTGTCGGTTGAGCGGCGACATCTCCCGTCCACCATTTGCAGAGGAGCAGGAGCGGCAGGAGCCATCGCCAATGGCCCCGGCCCCATCCGGCGGGCCTCACAGGTACCTCCGCAGGAAGGCCCGAGTGCGTGGATCCACGGGATGGCGAAAGATCGCTTCAGGGTCTCCGCTCTCGATCAGCTCCCCCTCGTGAAAGACGAGGACCCGGTCGGCGACCTCCCGGGCAAACTTCATCTCGTGCGTGACGACGATCTGGGTCATCCCCTCGTCGTCCAGCTGGCGCATGATCGCCAGGACCTCGCCAACGAGACTGGGATCGAGCGCCGAGGTCGGCTCATCGTAGAGCATGACGCGCGGCGCCATGGCGAGAGCCCGCGCGATGGCGGCGCGTTGCTGCTGGCCTCCGGACAACCGTCCGGGAGGGTCGTGGAGCTTGTCTCCCAATCCAACTTTTTCGATGAGGGTGCGCGCCCGGTCCTGCGCCTCGGCGCGGCCGATCCGGCGCACAACTCGCGGCGCAAGAGCGACATTCTCGAGGATCGTCAGATGCGGAAAGAGGTTGAACCCCTGGAAGACGAGGCCAACTTCTCCCCGGAGCTGGCGGAACTGGCGATGGAGCGCCTTGGTCGAGAGGCTGGCTTCCGCGGCGACCCGCACATCTCCAATCTGGATGCTGCCCTGATCGAACGGCTCGAGGCCATTGAGGCAACGGAGCAGTGTCGATTTCCCACATCCGGAAGGACCGATGAGGACGGTCAGATCCGAAGCGGCCACACTGAAACTGACTCTTCGCAGCGCTGGCTGCTGATGATACGCCTTCGACAAGTTCTCGACCGTGATCAATTCGTGCTTCGCACCTCCGCGAGGTCTGTGCTGGAGCCGGACCGGCTCCGTAGTTTAGCTCCGGCCCAGCTCCGTGGTTTAGAGCCGGCCGGGCTCCGTAGGTTAGTTGACTCGCTTTCCGCGGCCCTCCCAGAAGTGGGCTCGGAGGAGGTTCTTCTGGATCTTGCCGGTGGTGGTTCGGGGAAGCGCGTCGAGAAAGCGGACGACGCGGGGACATTTGAAGTGGGCCATCCGCTCGCGGCAAAACTGGATGATCTCCTCTTCCGTGGCCGTCTGCCCCGAATGGAGAACGATGAGAGCGGCGGGCGTCTCCCCCCAGGTCGGGTCAGGGACGGCGATGCAGGCGGCTTCAAGGACTGCCGGATGCTGGTAGAGCATGCCCTCCACTTCGATCGACGAGATATTTTCTCCTCCGGAGATGATCAGGTCCTTCTGGCGATCGACAATTTCGACCATCCCCTCGGCGTCGATCGTCGCCATATCCCCGGTGTGAAACCAACCATCGACGACGACCGCCTCGGTCGCTTCCGGCTGACGCCAGTAACCGGCCATGACGACATTGCTGCGCGCGACGATCTCGCCGACGGCGACGCCATCGGCGGGAACCGGCTGCTGGTTCGCATCGACGACCCGCAGGTCCACTCCGAGCATCGGGTACCCGGTGCGGGTCTGAACGCGCAGTCGCTCCTCCTCCGGCCAGTCGCGCATATGAGGCTTGACCTTCGAGACGGTCAGGAAGGGAGAGGTTTCGGTCAAGCCATAGACCTGAAGGATCTCCCAGCCGAAGCGGGCCTGCATCGCCTGGAGAACGGCCCTCGGAGGGGCGGACCCGGCCGTCACGACCCGGGCCTTCCGGGGCAGGGCCGCCAGATCCACTGGGGAAAGGGGATGGTGAATTGCCATGTTGAGCATGGTCGGGGGCATGCAGGCGAAGGTCATCCCCTCCCGCGTCGCCAGATCGAAGAACGAGGCTGGCTCGTACTTCCGCACGACCACGTGACGGCCGCCCACCCCGGTCACGGCATAGGGCAAGCCCCAGCCGTTGCAATGGAACATCGCCAGCGTGTGCAGATAGACGTCGTCGTGGGTCAGGCCAAACTCGATGACCGAATTGAGCGCGTTGAGATAGAGATTGCGATGGGTCGACATGACGCCCTTCGGACGCCCCGTCGTCCCGGAGGTGTAGAGGATGGTCGCGATCTCATTCTCATCTTGAAGGGGGGGCTCGATCGCCTCGGCAGGAGCTGCCGCCAGAGCGAGGTCGTAATCGTCCCACCCGGAGAGCGCCGGCCGACTCCCCTCCTCCTCAGGGAGGACCAGGAAGCGCTCGACGCTGGTCAACTCGGCGCGAATCGAGTCGATCACTGGCACCAATGCCTGCTCGATCAGGACGACTTTGGCCTCCGCGTGGTTGAGGATGTAGCCAAAATCGCTGGCGATCAGACGGAAGTTGATCGGCATGTAGATGGCACCGAGCAGCGGAGCGCCAAAGAACCCTTCGAGATAGCGGTGATCATTCTGGGAGATGATCGCTACCCGATCCCCCCGAGCAACCCCGAGAGACCGCATCAAGTGGGCCCAGCGATAGACACGGTCACCAAACTCCCGGTAGGTCAGTCGGAGAGAGCCGGAAACGATCGCCTCCCGCTCGCCATAAACCGCGAGAGCCCGCTTCAGAAAATCGAATTCATTGAGTGGAACAATCATTGTCCGCTCCCCCTTGGAGTCTCCTGACTCAGGAACACGACAGCACGCATGGTTGGCCGGCCCGTCTTCCCAGATTCTCTGGCGCCGCCAGGGATGGGGATCAGAGCGCGATCGAGAAGTGGAACGCAGAGTAGCACAGTCCTCCCTTGTCGTCAGCCAGTCCGGAAATTCGTTTGCGAAAATGGGACGCTCCTTGCATGATTCCGCTTTCTCGATCGATGACCCGGACTCAAAGGAACGCCATGGCATCTTCTTCGCCGTCGCTGAAGCGGGCCCTGCGACTGCCCGACCTGATTTTTTTGAACATCGTCGCCGTCTACACCCCGAGCACCCTGGCGCAAAATATGCCGCTGGGAAGCCTGGGCCTGCTCGTCTGGGGATTGGCGCTGGTCGCCTTCATGGTCCCCTACGCCGCGGCGATTGCCGACCTCTCCCGATTGGTGCCAAGAGAGGGAGGAGTCTATGCCTGGACGCACCTCTCGTTCGGCGACTTTCACGGGTTTCTCTGCGGCTGGTGCTACTGGGTCAACACGTTTCTCTACGTTCCGAGCGTCTTCCTGGGGATTGCGGCTGTCATCTCCCTCTTCGGGGGGGAGGGGAGCCGCTGGATGGAGGAGCAACCCTCCCTGGTCGCGCTGATCGCGATCGGGACCCTCTGGCTATCGGCCTCCCTTCATCTGGTCGGATTGCAGCAGGGAAAATGGCTGCAGAACCTCGGCGCGATCAGTCGGATCGTCATGGCCGGGGCGATCCTTGGCGCGGCCATCTGGAAGCTGGCGACGGCGGGCGAGACGGATGGAGCGGGATGGCTCAGCGGAGCTCGCGTACCATCCGACGACGAGATGGACTTCTGGCGAAGAGCCGCCCTCTGGCCCTTCACGCTCAACGCGCTGGTCGGGCTCGATCTCGGGGCGGCGATGAGCGACGAGGCCGATGCCCCGCGCCAGGACATCCCGCGGTCCCTCTGGATCGGCGGAACGGCGATCGCGCTCTGCTACCTGCTGACCTACGGGGCCATTCTGACGATTGGTTTCGAAGAGACCAACGTCATCTATGGCCACGTCCTCGCCATCAATTCAGTCCTGGAGCATCCAGACATCGCCGTCACCGCGCTGATAGGAAGCGGCATCATCCTGCTGGAACTCTTTGGCCTGGTCGGGAGCGGAGCGGCCTGGCTGGCAGCTCCGGCGCGCGTGCCCTTCGCCATCGGCATCGACCGGTACTTGCCAGCCTCCTTTGCCAGGGTCCATCCCCGCTATGGTACGCCCTACATCGCCTTGCTGGTCCAGGCGATCGTCGCGACGGTCCTCATTCTCGTCAATACGTATGGGGCCACTCTGCAGGAGGCCTATCTCGCCCTGCTGGGCGGCTCGATCGTCCTGGTCATGGTGACCTATCTCTACCTCTTCGGGGCCTGGACTCGTCTGCTGAAGCGGGAGGGGCCACTCCGTTGGCGGGTCTGGGCCCTCAGCCGCCTCGGGTTGACGGCGACGACCCTCGCGATCCTCGCCTGCTTCATCCCTCCCCCGGTGGTGGCGGGCATCACCGGATTTGAACTGAAGATTGTCGGGTCGGTGCTGGTGATGCTCCTTTGCGGTCTGGCCATCTACTTCTGGGAGCGCCAGCGGGTGAAAGCCAGCCCCCCAGTGTCCTGAGCTGCCGTGGTCGGTCAGCGACTGGAGCGTGACTCAGCGAAAGCGCAGATCGACAAAGGACTCGGCGACGTGGAAATTGGGGACCTCGGTATGGGTCGGGGAATAGGTGAGGTAGTGACGCTCTCCGTGCAGGCGGCTGATGCGAAAGAGATTGCCCTGCCAGACCTCCCCGCGGGCCGGCGCTCCACCGAAAGCGGTGAAGGGGAGGGCCATGACCACCCACCAGCGGTGGGCCCGGGGCTCGACTCTGGCGAGGGTACGCATCCCGCTGCGCCATTCCCAGTCGGCCCACATTCGGTCGCGGTCGACGATCAGATCGCACCACTGCCCCGTCGGCGCGACTTCAAACTCGCGATAATGGCGGGGGTGCGCTTCGCGGGGAGACCGAATGAACGCCTCACAGACGTCCCGATCCCAGAGGGCATAGCGCTCGATCGTCGGGTCAGGCGCCTCATCGACGTCCAGCTCGGTATAGCGACACTCGAAGCCCAGGCAGAGGGCCTCTTCGTTCCAGAGCAGGCGGACTGTCGTCTCCAGCTCCAGGGGAGTCGGGTCTCCCTTCCAGTTGCTCGCCAGGGAGACGACCGGGGCAGCCTCCCATTCCGCGGTCTCAAAGGTCGTCGTCCAGGGCAACGCGGGCTGGTAGTGGACCTCGATTCCGTGCATCTCTCCTCCCATCGACGAAGGTGGGCTGGAGAAAATGCGGGGCCCTTTCCGGGCCGCCTTCCCCTCGCCACGCGATCGAATTACACTGTCTCCCGTTTGTCGTTCCCGGGAGGGAGGACTCGCCTCTCTCTCCAGGCAGCGACCCTGCGGAGTGATAGCATAAGACAATGAATCGAAACTACAAATGGTGGGTCGTGGCCATGCTCTGGTTCGTCTGCTTCTTCAACTATGCGGACCGGCAGGCCATCTTTTCCGTCTTTCCGCTGCTGCAGAAAGAGATGGGGCTGAGCGACGTGCAGTTGGGCGTGGTGGGAGCGGCCTTCATGTGGGTCTACGCCGCCAGTGCCCCCCTCGCCGGGATCATCGGCGATCGGTTCAAGCGCAAGACCCTCATTCTCGGGGGGTTGATCTTCTGGTCGATCGTCACGGTCGCCACGGCCTTCTCGCAAAACTACACCCACCTGGTCATCTGCCGCGCGCTGGAAGGGTTTGGCGAGGCCTTCTATTTTCCCGCCTCGATGGCCCTTCTCAGCGACTATCACGGGAAGGAGACCCGCTCCCGCGCGATGTCGATCCACCAATCGAGCGTCTATGCCGGGACGATTGCCGGCGGGTCCGTCGCCGGCATTATGGGAGACCTCTACCAGGACTGGCGGCCGCCCTTCTACTTCTTCGGCTGGCTGGGGGTTATCCTGGGAATCGTGCTCTTGCTCTTGTTGCGCGAGCCGCAGCGGGGCGCTTCCGAGGAGACGGCGGAAGAGAACACTCACGCCAGCCTCGATCTCAAGCGTGCCCATCTCTGGGCGGAGATCCTTGGCGTCCTCCAAACGCCGATGGTGCGGATCCTGATGATCGTCTTCGTCGGGGCCAACTTCGTCGCCATGATCTTTCTGACGTGGATGCCCTCGTACCTCTTCAAGACCTTTCAGATGAGCCTCTCGATGTCCGGAGTCAGCGCGACCATCTACCTGCAGATCGCCTCCGTGCTGGGAGTTCTCAGCGGCGGATGGCTCGCCGATCGGCTGGTCCGTCGGTACCGCGGGGGGCGGATGATGACCCAGGCGGTTGGCCTCCTCCTGGGAGTCCCCTTCGTCTTCCTCACCGGCTGGACGCTTTCGATCCCGGTGCTCGTGCTGGCCATGATCGGCTTTGGCTACTTCAAGGGATTCTATGACGCCAACATCTGGGCGTCGCTCCACGACGTGGTGCGCCCCGAACGGCGGGCGACCGCCGTCGGATTGATGAATGCGATTGGCTGGTTCGGCGGGGGGCTGGCCCCGGTCGCCATCGCCGCCGCCTCGCAACGCTACGGTATGAGCGCCTGCCTCAGCGCCAACTCCCTCGTCTACCTCCTCGTCGGCTCGATCCTCGTACTGGGAATCCTTCGCTACATGCGCGGTCCCAAAGGCAGTTGGACAGGCTCTCCCGCCTGATGGAAGCTGCCTATTGAGTTGAAGAAGAGAGTGGGAAAGGAATTGAAAGATTGAGGATGGGCACAACAGGATTCGAACCTGTGACTTCTGCCGTGTGAAGACAGCACTCTACCGCTGAGTTATGTGCCCGCAGTCCACCGGATTCAACGAAACGGAGTCTAGCAAACACACAGAAGGGCGTCAATCTCTCTGACTCGCCATCGAGTTCCCTGCCCCGCTCAAGCGGTCAGCGGCGGGGCATCGTCGGAGCCAGGGAGGTCGACTCCAGCGCCCGTTGCAGCCGGGCGCTCTGCTCCAATCGTATGTGAACCTCCTCTTCCGGCAGCGCACGATGGAGGAGGATCTGCCCATCCCAGCCCCCCGTCGCGAGGAGCGTTCCATCCGGAGAGAAGGCGAGCCCCCATACTTGATTGCGATGCTCGCGCAGGGTCAGAAGCGATTGCCCCGAGCGGGCATTCCAAATCCGGACCGTGTTGTCGTTGCTGGCCGTCGCGACCCGCTCTCCATCCGGGGAGAAGCCGGCCGCAAAGACTTCGTCATAATGGCCCTCGAAATGGACGGTGCGTTCGCCCGTCGCCAGATTCCAGACCGCCGCGGTCCAATCCCCACTTCCGCTGAGCAGAGACTGCCCATCCCGCGCATACTGGAGAGACCAGACCCACCCTCGATGGGCGTCGATCTGTCGACGCAGAGAGGGCTGGTCCCAACCTTCTGGCAGGGACCAGAGATAGACCTTGCCATCCGCGGATCCAGTCGCCAGTTCCCTCCCATCCGGTCGAAAGGTGACGGAATACAGATCCTGGGC